>Ga0316207_10002751_pt1 | contig 17445 bp, 15 predicted proteins | sample 6weekpyrite_MG_FD_204943 | JGI IMG/M metagenome (GOLD analysis project Ga0316207, IMG submission 204943) | Microbial mat bacterial communities from mineral coupon in-situ incubated in ocean water Damariscotta River, Maine, United States -... | ecosystem: Environmental > Aquatic > Marine >...
GATCACCACTATGTGCAAAGCCGTCTAAGCTCTTTGGAAACACAACTCAACCCGCACTTTATGTTTAACGCACTTAACTCTATCGCTGAGCTGATTCACCAAGACCCCAATAAAGCAGAACAAGCCATCTTGAAAGTCTCATCATTTTTAAGAAACACGATGGGAGAAAAAGCACTTATTCCTTTAGCACATGAGCTTAAAAATGTCCAAGACTATATAGAACTAGAGAACATACGCTTTTCCAATAAGATATCATTGACCATGACAGACACACCTCCAACGTGGATGATCCCAAAGTTTTCTATCCAGCTTCTGGTTGAAAATGCTATTAAACATGGTTTTGATTCAAGCCATGATAGTTTAAAGCTCACTCTTGAGTTTGACAAAAAAAACAATGATATCATTGTCAGAAATAATGGAAAAGCTATGAGATCAACGCAGTTTGGCATAGGACTCAATAATTTAGATCAGAGACTTCACCTGCTCTGTAAAGGGCAACTTTCCATACAACAAACCGAACAACCCACCTTTAAAATCCATATAGGAGCATGTCATGAAAATACTCATCGTTGATGATGAAGAGTTAGGTCTGGCCAGACTCAAACGAATGCTAAACACATTAGGACATACTAATATCATAGAAGCAAAAAATGCTAATGAAGCCCTGGAAGCTATCAAAAATGCTGCTTTTGATCTGGCATTATTGGATATCAATATGCCTGAGATAAGTGGTCTTGAACTGGCTTATGAACTGCGTTACCATCAACAAGAGATGCCCATCATCTTTCAGACAGCCTATAACGAACATGCCTTAGAAGCTTTTGATATCGGCGCCATAGGTTATCTTGTAAAGCCTTTTAGCATTGATCAACTTGCTCAGAGTATAGAGCGCGTCAAGACACCCGAGTCAATAAAAACTGATCTACGGATAATGAGTAAGACAGGTGAGAGTTATTATCTCCTCCGACCAGAAGAGGTTTTCTTTGTTAAGGCAGATCTGTCCGAAGTTATTTTACGTTCAAAAAAGGGATTTTCATATTATGCAAAAAAAATTTCTGATTTAGAAAAGCTTTTAAAACCCTATAACTTCATTCGTGTACATCGCTCCTATTTGATCAATCCGGACAAGGTAAAAGATATACGTACCATTGAACAAAGCAAATTAAACTTCTCCTTTGAAGGCATCTCAGATGAAGTAGAGTCCAGTAAAGACGGAGCAAAAGAGTTTAGGAATCTATTTTCTCTTTAAATACATTGAAAAGACACGAATAAACGTAAAGTAAGAAGTATAAGATGTCATTTGCATTAGCCATATGCAAGTATTATCAATGTTGAAAATATAGATTTGGAAAATAATTTCACTCTATTCAGTGACACTACGGTGACCGTTGAAAACAAAAAAGCCGATTAAGCCCAATTTTACGTGGTTTTAGAAGTATGGCACAGCTTTAAGCCGGGTTAACTATAATCCCTAAAATAGCGATTTACGGGAATAATGTAACCGTTTTACTATGTATGTTTATGTTTACTGATACATTCCCGCTACCGTTTTCTTTATTCTAAATTACTTAAAATATCATCTATTGTTTTGACAACTTCTTTACATTTTTCTTCATTTAACGCATCAGGGTGTGGCGATGCAAATTGCCCAATATCATTGTCAAAATACTTTCCAGATGCATCTGAAAATTCATCTGAAAGCCCTGCACGGACAAGAATATCTGCACCTATACTGAGATCATCTCCTACTACACCATATGCTTCTTTTACCATCTTACTTCCAAGAAAAGATTTAGGATTAACTGCAATGATGGCAGGAGAGCTATTTTTCAGTGCCAGTGCCAAATGTCTAGACCACATGGTAAGGGCTAGTTTACTTTGGGCATAGGCTGAACTTTCAGTTAGGTGACTATGTCCAACTAATGCATCCAGATCAACTGGAGCTTGTGCTGCAGAGGAGAGATTGACAACTCTTGCAGATATTCCAAGAAGAGGTAAAAGCTTTTGTGTAAGCAGATAAGGTGAGATCGCATTGACAACAAATCGAACATCAAGTCCATCTTTCGTAATAGGGTCATCCGTTTTAAAGACACCTGCATTATTGATGAGTACATCAAGTTTTGTGTGTTTTTCAGCTACCTCTTTTGCCAAGGCTTTTACATCATCTAGATTTGAGAGATCAGCGATATACCCTTCTACCTCTGCACCTACCGCTTTTTTGGCTTCTTCTAGTTTTTTAGGGTTACGTCCATGCAATAATATTTTATGATCTTGCGCAGCCAACATTTTGGCTGTTTCTAACCCAATTCCATCGGTTGAACCTGTAATAAGAATCGTTTTTTTCATATTTTCTACTCCTACTTAAGTAAAGTCCGGCAATATCTCTTCAGCCAAACGCTTTAACGTTATCTCTATATCTGCTTGATTAAATCGAAGATTCAAAACAACATGATTGACACCTATTGCTTCTAGTGATTTTAAATGCTCTCGGAGATAACGTGTACCCGATCTAAAACCTAAATGGATAGGATCTGGTCCAGCATCCTGGTCAGCAACCAGATCAATATAAAGTGATTGAGACACGGGTTTATCCTGTCCTCCTATCTCCTTTACTTTAGATCTCCATCCATTAATAATTTTAGCCTGTAACTCTGGTCGACGCGGATACGTGATCCAACCATCACCATGTCTTGCCAACCAGTCAGGACTTTGCTGACTCGCTCCAGTGATAAGCATTGGCACTTTTCCAGACAGAGGTTTAGGTAACATATCCATACCGCCATAGGGACTGCCAAATTCATTTTCAAACATCGGTGTGTCTCTCCATGCTTGACTGATATACTCAAAACTCTCACGAAATCTCTCTCCGCGACTCTCAAAAGTAATACCCATTGCCGGATACTCTTGTGGTCTATCACCTGAAGCGACCCCCAAGATAAGACGTCCACCACTTAATGCATCTACACTTGCTGCAGATTTTGCAATATGTGCTGGATGACGAAGCGGCAAGATAATACTGCCAGTCCCCAATGCTATTTTCTGTGTATGTGCTGCTAAGTATCCAAGATAGACAAATGGATCATACATTTGACCAGCATCTCCAAATGAAGGTACATTAAACGGTATATCTCTCAACCAAACTGCACTAAATCCTAACGTTTCAGCTAATTGTATCCGTTCTAGATGATCGTCCATAATAGGAACAGGGCCATTGGGGTAACTCTCCAAAGGTGCCACTAACCCGATACTCAATCGATTTGTACGAAAGAGCGAATTATAAGCAGTATTGATAGACTGAAACTCTTTTGTATCACTATTTTGAATATTCATCTTTGCCTCTCTTAGTCTGTTTCAGGAACAATTTCAAACTTTCCATTCGTACGTATATAGATGATATTTGTATTTTTTGATTCGATCTTAAGGGCATGCGCCATCTCCCCACTAGAACCAAAATAACTTCCCGGGGTTAAAACCTTAATATCACTCTCAAGATACTGTGCTTCTCCTTGGATCACTACAGCACGGAAATTCGAACCATAACTATGTATCTTTCCTTTAAATCCAGATGGAAGTTTAATAAAACTACCATTTGACTGTCCATCTTGCAGGTTACCCCAGAGATAAGCTATTTTAGGACTATTATTAGAGGCTGTGAGACCAGAAGGAGTGACCCAGACAATATTCGATGCATCTATATTAATCGGTCTCTCAGCATTGTCAAATGCCTTTTGAGTAGGAAGCACAAGGTATGGTCCCTTGTCAATTTCGACAAGTGCCATATTGTAACTGCCCTTGGCTGCTGTAATGTGTACTTCACCTGTTGGTTGTGTCCAAAATGAGCCTGTCGGCATCCACATAGGTACTGAAGCAGGATCATCGTTATGGATACTTCCACTGATGACTACAGCACGGTAGGTAACATTATGAATATGTGGTGGTGAAGAAAAACCATCGACAAACTTTGCAAGAAAACCTGTCGGTACAGATCCCTTGCGATCTCCCCAAAGCGTACCTGCCTGGGGGCTTTTATCTCCACGGGCAGGATTAAGCATCTCCCATTTAACCTCTGAAGCCAAAACGATCTCTTTAGTTGATTGGGCCATAAGTAATGTGCTAGCAGTCATCGTACCTACTACTACAATAGATAAAAGCCTTTTCATATTAATTCCTTTATTTAGATTTTTTTAGTTTTATATTTTTCAATCAACTTTATTAGTCATACCAAGTGGTAACAGTTTCTAATTCTTGTCTGCTTTTTTCTCTTTTTTCTTCATCTTTTCGATACCCAAATGCCACCATCACTGCTGCACCAAACTCTTCAGTATCAATTTTAAGTTCATCTTTTAAAAAAGCTTCTGTCATATCTGCATCAAACCCTTCGATAGGACACGAGTCTATACCCATATATGCTGCTCCTGTCATCATATTGGCCAGTGCTATATACGTTTGTTTTGTAGCCCAGTCAAATAACGTTCTATCACTCTCTAGTAATTTAAAATCCTCTTTTTGAAACTTCTCATAAAACTGACCATAAAGCTCTTTTATATCTTCGGGAAGCTGTTTGTAGTCAAGCATATGCTGAATATAATCACTAGAATATATCATTCCTTTTTTCTTTCGTGCTAAGATGATCATAAAATGACTTGCCGTTGGTAGCTGTCCCTGCGCACCCCAAGAAAATGCTTTAAGTTTTTCTCTTAAACCCTCATTTTGAATAATTGCAAACTTCCAAGGTTCAAATCCAAATGAACTAGGGCTCACTCTACCCATCTCTAAAATAGCATTGAAATCACCTTCATTAATTTTTTTTGTACTATCAAACTCTTTACAAGCATTTCTAAACATCATTGCATCTAAAAATTTATTCTCCATAATATGATTCCCTTTTTTAAGTATATACAAGTCTACAATATATATAATTTTAATACAAAAACTTACTAAAAAGTACTATACATACTAAAAGGATACTGTAATGGGGATTAAAACAGCTGATGGTCAAGAGTTTATATGTGAATTCGATTACACATTAAGTTTAATTGGAGGAAAGTGGAAAGGACTTATTTTATGGCATTTACAGTTTGGAACCAAACGATATAACGAAATTAGAAAAGAGCTTGGTAAGATTACGCAGAAGATGCTTACACAAACACTTAGAAGTCTTGAAGAGGATAAATTAATAACAAGAAAGGTTTATCCTGTAGTGCCACCAAAGGTAGAATATACTATTACCGAACGTGGTGCTAAACTAATCCCTATATTTCATCAACTTATTGAATGGGGTAATGAGGTTGCAAAAGATGAAGATGCAATCATTAATTGAATTTTCACTTTTCCGCTACAATTGAGAAAAGTAAGTCGAACTAGATCCTAAAGCAGAGGTTTTGAAGAGTATGGCACAGCTATAAGCCGGGTTCTGTATTTAAACGGCAATTCATCTACTGCCTATATCACTATAGACCTCTAGCGAAGCATTACAATGTGAGACTGTAACCAATTGCTTCTTGCTGCGGGTTGGGTTTTCAAGCTCCTGATATTGCTAAAAGGACTGGTGGGCTCTTACCCCGCCTTTTCACCATTACCTAGGCAAAGCCTAGGCTGTACATTTTCTGTTGCACTTTCCCTCATGTTACCACGGCCATCTGTTAGATGGAACCCTGTCTCACTGCAGCCCGGACTTTCCTCTTGCGGATGCAAGCTGCCGTTGCCATACCATGGTGTTATTATAGAACAATCTTTATAAAGGGCAACTAACAATTGCTTACTTTTACGATAAAATAAAAAGAATCAAAATACATTAATACCCCATAAATGCTTTTAAGAAGTAAGCGTGTACGAATCCAAATCAAATAACTTATGTTTCAACTCATACTACAAACGCAGTGAGTAGACTTTAGCTTCTTTGCATTTACAATAGAAAATAGATATAAATATATTATTTATAATTAAATTAGATGTTTTTGTATATAGTTATTGTATACACAATTGATAAGGTGAATAAATGTCCACTCTAACAGAAGTTGAAAGTGTAGTTATCAGGTTTTCCGGAGACTCCGGAGACGGTATGCAACTCACGGGTACGCAATTTTCAAACACGTCGGCATTGATGGGAAACGATATTGCAACTTTCCCGGACTATCCAGCGGAAATACGAGCACCTCAGGGTACTGTTGCCGGTGTATCCGGGTTTCAGGTTCATTTTGGATCACGAGAGATCTTTACTCCCGGGGATGAAGCAGATATGCTTGTAGTCTTCAACCCCGCTGCACTCAAGGTCAATTTAAAAGACCTGAAAAAAGGCGGTACAATTCTTCTCAACACGGATGCCTTTACCGATAAAAAAATAGCAAAAGCGGGTTACGAAAGTAATCCTCTTGAAAGCGGTGAGCTTGACGGCTACCAACTTATCGAAGTTCCTGTTGATTCCCAAACAGCCGAAGCCTTAAAAGAGATCGACCTTGATACCAAAAGTAAAAAACGTTGCAAAAACTTTTACGCTTTGGGCATGACCTACTTTTTTTATCATCGGGAGATGGAAACAACCTTAAATTGGATCAAGCAGAAGTTTGGTGACGAGCCTGAACTCTTAAAAGCGAATCAGACGGCTATGAAAGCCGGAGCAAACTTTGCAGAGACCCTAGAAACGATAGTCTCAACCTATAAGGTCTCAAAAGCAAAAATTGAACCCGGAATTTACCGACAGATCAATGGCAATACCTCAATCGCTTGGGGCTTTATCAGAGCTGCACAAGCCGCGAATCTACCCCTATTTTTAGGCAGCTATCCGATCACTCCTGCCTCGGATATTTTGCATGAACTCTCAAAATATAAGGAGTTTGGCGTAAAGACCTTTCAAGCTGAAGACGAAATTGCCGGTATCTGTGCGGCTATAGGAGCAAGCTTGACAGGTTCTTTAGCAATCACCACCTCTTCTGGACCCGGTATTTCTCTTAAAGGCGAAGCCATTGGACTGGCCATAAGTTATGAAATGCCCCTTGTCATTGTCAATGTTCAGCGGGGAGGACCTTCCACCGGGCTTCCCACCAAAACGGAACAATCTGACCTCTACCAGGCTCTTTACGGAAGGAATGGCGACTCGCCTTTGATCATTGTAGCCGCCTCTAGACCCAATGACTGTTTTCATATGGCTTATGAAGCCAGTAGACTGGCATTAGAGCACATGACGCCCGTAATACTACTATCCGATGGTTACGTGGCTAATGGTACCGAACCCTGGAAGATTCCAGATGTTGATTCAGAATATGCCTCCATTAAGCATAAAATGCTAAACCCCGAAGATGTTGATAAAGAAAATTGGAACTGGATTAAAAGGGATGATGAAACCCTGGTAAGAGACTGGGCCATTCCGGGTATGAAAGGTCTTGAACACAGAATAGGCGGTTTGGAAAAAGACTTTGATACGGGAAATGTTTCATATGATCCTTCTAATCATCAAAAAATGTGTGAAGTGAGGCAAAAAAAAGTAGAAAATGCAGCCAATAACATCCCTCTGCAAGAAGTCGAGGGAAATGAAAGCGGAGACCTGCTGGTTATCTCATGGGGTGGAACATACGGTTCGGTAGAAATGGCGGTCAGAACACTTCAAAAAGAGGGCCATAAAATATCTTTGATGCATTTAAGGTACATTAATCCCCTGCCCAAAAATATCGGAAATGTCATTAAAAACTTCAAAAAAGTTATCGTACCCGAACTTAATATGGGGCAATTGGTTCATGTAATCAATGCACATTTTGCCTGCAATGCGATATCTTATAGCAAGGTTGAGGGACTGCCATTTAAGATTTCCGAACTTAAAGAAGCTTTTCGCAATGCACTAAAGGAGGCTGAAAATGACTGAAAATACAGAATATACAAAAAAAGACTTTGTCAGTGATCAGGAAGTAAAATGGTGTCCCGGATGCGGAGATTATGCCATACTTTCAGCGATACAATCTGCTATGACTAAGATTGGAAGAAAACGTGAGGATGTTGTCTGTGTTTCAGGCATTGGATGTTCTTCCAGGTTTCCTTATTATCTAAACACTTACGGTTATCACACTATCCACGGCAGAGCAACTGCCGTCGCATCAGGCGTGAAGACAGCTAATCCTGATTTGAGCGTTTGGGTCATGACAGGTGATGGTGATAGTCTGTCTATTGGCGGTAATCATTTAATCCATGTGCTTAGAAGAAACATTGATATGAACATCGTTCTTTTCAACAACCGGGTTTACGGCTTAACCAAGGGGCAATACTCTCCGACTTCCCTGCGGGGTCAGGTGACAAAATCCACGCCTTACGGATCTCTTGATAGACCTTTTAGTCCTGCAAAACTCGCTTTTGGCGCCAGCGCGACCTTTATTGCACGCACCACCGATACAAATACCAAACAGATAGAAGCCATTATGCTCGAAGCAGAAGAACATAGGGGGACCTCTTTTATTGAAGTATATCAAAACTGTGTTATTTTTAATGATGGTTGCCACTCTGAGTATTCTGATAAAAAGAGCAGAGAAGATCACTCAATCATACTTGAACAAGGTAAGCCTATGATCTATGGGAGTGAAGTAAAAAAGGGAATCATCCTTGATAAGCTTACCTTGAGAGTGGTTGAGCTTGGAGACATCTATACTGAAGCAGATTGCCTTATTCATGATAAAACAAACGAAACCTTAGCATCCTTACTCGTTGCCATGGACGCCAACGCAAGCATGCCTAAACTGTACGGCGTCATATTTGCCGTTCAAGATGTCATCTATAATGATCAGGTAGCGACTCAAATCTCTGAAGTAAAAGCACAAAAAGGTGAGGGAGACTTTAACAAACTCCTGTACTCCGGTGAAACATGGGAAGTCAAAAAGTAACGCCTGAACCCTGTGAAACAACAACCATGAGTTTTGTTAAGGATAAATAAGCAAGAAATAAGAATGGTATTTTGTTTTTAAAGAAGTTATACAGAAGAGAAACAAAAGCTTTTAAAGCCATTGATCCTATATCTGCTTAAGAGAAGTTAAGGTTTGTATGATCAGGAAGATCTACTTCATCCGTAAGTAATGGATAACCATGACTTCTTAAAACGTGTTTCAAAAGTTCCAAGTGTTCGTCATCTTGTACTTCAGCAGTAACCGTATGGGGTTCGCTACGCAGATTTACCTTGACAGAGGTAAACCCTGCTAGATCTAGTGCTGTTCTAATCGTAGCCGCACAACCACCACAACTAAGGTTATGTAGTTCTAAGGTTTGTAACATTACTTGCCTAGAGCCTTAGTCACTGCCTTGCCGATCTCAGCCGGAGAGACAACAACGGTTGCACCCGCAGCTTCAAGAGCAGCCATCTTCTCAGCTGCTGTTCCTGCAGAACCCGATACGATAGCACCGGCGTGACCCATTGTTTTACCCTTAGGCGCTGTTTGACCAGCAATAAATGCAACAACAGGCTTAGTGATATGCTCTTTAATGTAAGCAGCCGCTTGGATCTCAAGGTCTCCACCGATCTCACCGATCATAACGATACATTCAGTCTCTGGATCTGCTTCAAACATTGGAAGAAGTTGAAGGTAAGAAAGACCGATGATCGGGTCTCCACCAATACCAACAGCCGTAGAGATACCATAACCTTCGTTACAAACTTGGTTAGTACCTTCATACGTAAGTGTACCTGACTTAGAGATAAGGCCAACCTTACCTTTTTTGAAGATCATACCCGGCATGATTCCAATTTTACACTCTTCAGCAGTGATGATACCTGGACAGTTTGGCCCGAGTGTTTTCATACCGTGCTTAGTAGCGTGTGCTTTAGCCATTTGCATATCTTTAACCGGAGCACCTTCGGTAATGATTACTGCAAGTTCGATACCCGCTTCAGCAGCTTCCATTACAGCGTCACCAACAAATGCAGGTGGAACGAAGATCATAGAAACTGTAGCGCCAGTTGTTTTAACCGCGTCTTTAACTGTATTGAAAACCGGTTGACCAAGGTGCTCTTGACCACCTTTGTTCGGTGTCACACCACCAACGATCTTGGTACCATACGCTAAACACTGCTCAGCATGGAAAGTACCCTCTTTACCTGTAAAACCTTGAACGATTACTTTTGTATCTTTATTGATTAAAATTGACATTTAATTAGTTTCCTTTCGCTGCTGCAACGGCCTTAGCGGCACCGTCACCTAAATCGTCACCAACAATTAAGTTAGCAATATTCGCATTTTTAAGAATTTCTGATGCTTCCGGAGCATTTGTACCATCAAGACGAACGATAACGGGAACGTTAACGTCTGTAAGCTTAGTCGCTTCAATAATTCCGTTAGCAATACGGTCACAACGAACGATACCACCAAAGATATTTACGAAGATCGCTTTAACATTCGGATTTTTAAGAATGATCTCAAAACCTTTTGCAACGGTTTCGGCATTAGCAGAACCACCAACGTCAAGAAAGTTAGCCGGTGTTCCACCCATGTGGTTAATTGTATCCATAGTACCCATCGCAAGACCGGCACCATTTACCATACAACCGATCTCACCATCAAGGGCTACATATGAAAGACCATATTTAGCTGCTTCTACTTCATCCGCATCTTCTTCACTTAAATCACGCATAGCAGCGATTTCTGGTTGACGACCAAGAGCAGAGTTGTCAAATCCCATTTTTCCATCAAGTGCCAAGAACTCGCCTGAACCTGTTCTTACAAGTGGATTGATTTCGATCATTTCAGCATCATTTTCCATATATAGTTTGAAAAGTTTTTGTGCAAAAGAGATAATGTTTTTTTGTTCGTTTTTATCAGAGATACCAAGACCAAATGCCAGTTCACGACCGTGGAAACCTTGAAAACCCGTAGCTGGATCAACAGGTACCGTGATAATCTTCTCTGGCGTGTTTTCTGCAACATCTTCGATGTTCATTCCACCCTCAGTAGAAGCCATGATCAGAGGCATCTCTAATTTTCTATCTAAAACTACAGAAAGGTAGAACTCATCTTTGATATCAGCACCGTCTTCGATGTAAAGCTTTTGAACAAGTTTGCCCTCAGCCGTAGTTTGGTGTGTTACAAGTGTCATACCAAGGATCTCATCAGAAAGTTCTCTAACTTCTTCTAAAGACTTGGCAAGCTTAACACCACCACCAAGACCACGACCACCAGCGTGAATTTGAGCTTTTACAACCCAGATAGGACCACCTAACTCTTTTGCAGCTTCAACCGCAGCATCTACGCTCTCAGCCATGATACCCTTAGGTGTTGGCACGCCATATTTAGCAAAAATTTGTTTCGCCTGATATTCATGTACGTTCATATATCTCTCCTGTGTTTTAGATTAATTTTTATAAATTGCTTTAGCAGTAGTATTTCTCAAGAAAACCTAAAAGATTTTCTTGCGTAAGTTACGCTTTAGGAGCAATCATGTCCTCAGGTACTACATACTTGTCAAACTCTTCGCCTGTTAAAAGACCAAGCTCAATAGCAGTTTCTCTTAGAGTAGATTTATTTGCATGTGCAGTTTTTGCAATCTTAGCTGCATTATCATAACCGACATATGGATTAAGAGCAGTTACTAGCATAAGAGAATCATGTAAGAAATGATCGATCTTATCTGCAACAGGCTCGATACCTTCAGCACAATGATCATTGAATGAAACAATTGAATCTGCAAGTAGACGAACTGACTGTAGGTAGTTAAGTGCGATTACCGGCTTAAATACATTAAGTTCAAAGTTACCTTGAGATGCACCCATAGAGATAGAAACATCATTTCCAAATACTTGACACGTAACCATAGTTACTGCCTCAGCTTGAGTTGGATTAACCTTACCCGGCATAATTGAAGAACCCGGCTCATTGGCAGGAATCTCGATCTCACCAAGACCACAACGTGGACCCGATGCCAACCATCTAACATCATTAGCAATCTTCATCATATCTGCTGCTAATGCTTTTAGTGCACCGTGAGAATATACAAGTGCATCATGAGATGTTAGTGAATGGAATTTGTTTGGAGCCGTAATAAAGTCATGACCTGTAAGCTCAGAAAGCTTCTTAGCTACACGTTCACCCAGTTCAGGGTGAGCATTCAGTCCTGTTCCAACCGCTGTACCGCCAAGCGCAAGCTCACGTACAGGCTCAAGAGAGTCTTTAGCCATCTTTTCACATTTGTTAAGCATCTCTACCCAACCGGAGATCTCTTGACCGAGCGTAAGTGGTGTAGCATCTTGAAGGTGAGTACGACCAATCTTTACAACGGATTCAAATTTAGCTGATTTGTTTGCCAAAGTAGCTTTTAATTTTGCGATAGCAGGAAGAAGACGTGTCTCAACAGAAATTACTGCTGCCACATGAAGTGCTGTAGGGTATGTGTCATTTGAAGATTGAGACTTGTTGACATCATCATTTGGGTGAACAAGTTTTTCAGTTTTGAAGTCACCCCCAAGGATCTCAGTAGCACGGTTAGCAAGAACCTCATTGTTATTCATATTAGACTGCGTGCCTGAACCTGTTTGCCATACAACAAGAGGATAGTTGCCGTCTAATTTACCAGCCAACATATCATCAGCAGCTTGTGCTATAGCGTCAGCCTTGTCAGCATCAAGTTTACCAAGGTCTTTGTTTACTAGTGCTACTGCTTTTTTAAGGTAAGAGAATCCTCTAGTGATCTCATATGGCATAGTCTCTTCACCAATTGCGAAGTTTTGAATAGAACGTTGTGTCTGTGCAGCCCAATATGCGTTTTCAGGAACCTGCATTTCGCCCATTGTATCTTTTTCAGTACGTGTACTCATCTTATTCTCCTTCAAAAAATTTATTTTCATTTAGAGTGTTAATCAGTGTTTGAACCGAATCAACCGACTTTTTAAACATCTTTTTCTCAACATCATTGAGGGTTACCTCAAGGATCTTTTCACAACCGTTTGCACCGATCATAATGGGAACACCAGAAACCACATCTTTGTAACCATATTCACCATCTAGAAGTACAGCACATGGATGAATCTGTTTGGTGTCTTTTAAAATTGCTTCAACCATAATAGCCGTTGACTTGCCTGGAGCATAATACGCAGATCCTGTTTTAAGGTGAGCAACGATCTCAGCACCACCTTGACGTGTACGCTGAACGATCTCATCAATCTCAGCGTGTGAAAGCACATCGGTAAGAGGTACCCCCGCAACTGTTGAATAACGTGGAAGAGGAACCATATCATCACCATGACCACCCATAACAGATGCACGGATCTGACCGCCACCGTACCCAAGCTTCTCTTGGATAAATGAAGCCATACGTGAGCTATCGAGGATTCCCGCCATACCGATAACACGGTTTCTGTCAAAACCAGACTCTTTAATCGCCACATAAGTCATCGCATCAAGAGGGTTAGAAACCATGATTACAATAGCATCCGGAGAGTACTTCTTGATATCACCAAGAACTTCTTTAGTGATTTTTGCATTGATCATTAAAAGGTCATCGCGACTCATACCCGGAAGACGTGGTGAACCGGCAGTTACAACAACAACGTCACAGTCTTTTAAATCTTTCATCTCTTCAGCAACAGATACAACCGTATGAGAACGGATTGCAGAAGCAGCCTGAGACATATCTAACGCCTTGCCTTTTGCGATATCTACCTTATTATCTCTTAAGATAATCTCATGACATGACCCGTGCATTGCTAATGAATAAGCTACCGTTGACCCAACATTTCCGGCACCAACAATACCAACTCTTTTTCCGTGATTCATATAAACTCCAAATGTAGTAGTTCACCATCTTGATACACTTAACAACTATCTGCGAACAGACAACAATAAGTATATTTCAAGTAGTGACAGTTTTATTAAGACACAATTGTCTTTTATCTAAGACCCAATAGTTCTAGATAAAAAACAGTAGTAACTTAAGAAGAAAGCTTGTGTTATCTACACCTAAGCCCTATCAGAAGAAGGGCCCGGTGTAAGTACGGATAAAGGAGATTTTAAAAGAAACTTTTCACAAAGTGAAATCGATTCAGATACTTTTATCCCTTTACCCCCCCCAGCTATATTTATATAGCGTCGATAATTGCGTTAAGAGTAGCAGAAGGACGCATAGCTTTTTCAGCTTTTGCATCGTCTGGACGGAAGTAACCACCGATATCTTGCGCTTTACCTTCAACAGCTAAAAGTTCAGAGATGATTTGATCTTCTTTCTCAGTTAATTCTTTTGCTACTGGAGCAAATTTAGCAGCTAATTCAGCGTTATCACCTTCAGCAAGTGCTTTAGCCCAGTATTGAGCTAAGAAGAAGTGAGACGCTTTGTTATCTGGTTGACCAACTTTACGACCTGGCTCTTTGTTGTTGTCTAGGTAACCTTCATTAGCAGCATCTAAACCTGCAGTTAAAGCAGTAAGTTTAGCATCAGAGTGTTTTTGACCTAAGAAACGTAAAGACTCAGCCAGTGCCAAGAACTCACCAAGTGAATCCCAACGCAGGTGACCTTCTTTTACGAATTGCTCAACGTGTTTAGGAGCAGATCCACCAGCACCAGTCTCATACAGACCACCACCAGCGATTAGAGGAACGATAGAAAGCATCTTAGCAGATGTTCCAAGCTCCAAGATCGGGTACATATCAGTAAGGTGGTCACGAAGAACGTTACCCGTTACAGCGATAGTGTTTTTACCTTCACGAACACGAGCGTTAGTGAAACGCGTTGCATCAGTAACTTTCATAAACTGAATATCAAGACCAGATGTATCGTGATCTTTTAAGTAAACGTTTACTTTTTTGATAAGTTCAGCATCGTGAGCTCTGTTTTCATCTAACCAGAATACAGCCGGGATACCCTCTAAACGAGTTCTCTCAACAGTTAAACGTACCCAGTCACGAATTGGGATATCTTTAGTACGTGCAAGTCTCCAGATGTCACCCGCTTCACACTCGAAAGACATAAGAACACCGTTAGCACCCGTTACAGTAACAGTACCAGCTTCAGCAAGTTCAAAAGTCGTTGGATGAGAACCATACTCTTCAGCTTTTTGAGCCATAAGACCGATATTTTGCATTGTACCCATAGTAGTAACATCGTACTGACCATTTTTAACGATATCAGCAAGCATCTCTTCGTGGAACATAGCGTAAGTTGAATCAGGAATAACCGCTACAGTTTGCTCTGCAGAGTCATCTCTTTGCCATTGTTTACCACCCTCACGGATAACAACTGGCATAGATGCATCAATAATCACATCATTTGATGCATTAAAGTTAGTTTGACCTTTGCTTGAATCAACCATTGCGATTTTAGGAGCATCAGCTTCTACAACAGCTAAGAATGCAGCTTTGATCTCAGCTTCTTGAGCGTGACCAGCAATTTTCTTCTCTAAATCTGACATACCTTGGTTAGGGTTAACACCTAGTTCTTTGAATGTTGCAGCATATTTAGTGAATACTTCTTCAAAAAAGATTTCGAAAGCGTGACCGAACATAATTGGGTCAGAGATCTTCATCATTGTAGCTTTAAGGTGTAAAGACCAGATAAGACCTTTTGCCTTAGCATCAGCGATAGTTTGCTTATAGAAAGCACGAAGTGCAGAAATTGACATGAATGTACCATCAAGTACTTCAGAAGCAAGACAGTCAATTGAAGTAAGTTCTTTACCGTTAAGTGCGATCGTTACTTTTTGATCAGCATCTAAAGTTACTGATTTTTCGTGAGAAAAGAAATCACCTTTTCCACCCATGTGAGCTACGTAAGCTTGACAGTTGTCATCAACTGCTTTAAGACGGTGAGGGTTGTTCTGAGCAAACTTCTTAACCGCTTTTGCTGCACGTCTGTCAGAGTTACCTTCACGTAATACAGGGTTAACTGCAGAACCTAGACATGTTGCATATTTAGCTTGGATAGCTTCTTCTTCAGCGTTTGCAGGAGTTTCTGGATAATCAGGGATCTTATGACCTTGACCTTGAAGCTCAGCGATACAGTCTTTAAGCTGACCAACAGATGCAGAGATGTTTGGAAGTTTGATGATGTTTCCATCTTCTTGCTGAACAACTTCACCTAATTTAGAAAGTTCGTCTTCAGCAAGACCCATTGCTGCAAGAACACGACCTGAAAGAGAGATATCAGAAGTTACAACTTCAACACCTGCTGCTTGAGTAAACGCGTTAACGATTGGTAAAAGCGAGTAAGTCGCTAGGGCTGGTGCTTCGTCAATAACTGACCAAATAATCTTTGACATATTGATTCCTTACGTGTGTAATTTTATATGAACGAATAATAGCACTTTCGATAAGTGTTTGCATATAATACAACCTAGATTTTATAGCATTTAAGCATAGTGTTTCATTTTGTAGCACCCTCTATATTGCGTAAATGTGTAGAATAGTAACGCGAAAAATCATGTGTTCCGTTTTTACCCTTCATAAAATAAAGGTACTCTGTTTTAGCGGGAAAGATAGCTGCTTTAATAGCGACAAGCTCTACATTACATACGGGCAAAGGAGGCAAGCCTTTATACTTATAGGTGTTATAGGGGCTTTTATCATTTCGAATACGTTTGGCTGTAACTTTTTGATGCGAAAACTCCCCATAATTAAGAGTACCGTCCATTTGCAACTTCATTCCCTTGTTTAAGCGGTTATATATTACGGATGCGACAATAGGCATCTCTTCTTTATTTGCCGCCTCTTTTTGAATAACAGAAGCCATAATCAAATATTGTTGCCACTTCTTTTTATTATACTCACCAAAGATCTTTTCTGACCAAGCCTTATGACGAAGAGAAGATGAACGTAAAAGGTGTATAGCTGCTTCCTTTTCATTTATACCTATAGGAAGACTATAAGTATCTGGAACCAAAGAGCCTTCTTTATAATGTCCAAGACTTGAAAATGCCTTATACAGTTTTTCTGCATCCAAGCCCAAATCTTCCGAGAGCTGTCTTGAAAATCCAAAAGTCGTCTCACCCGGAATAAGGGTCACCTCCGTCATAGCTGCTTTGGCATGTGTTAGTTTATACAAAAAATCCCCATGGGTCATCTTCTTTTCACCCATATAAATCCATCCCTGCTGAGGCGTCCCAAAAAATCGCAAATAAGTCTTATCTAATGAAGTTAAAGCAATATTTTTACCTTTTAGATGTGTTATAATTGCACTAATTGAGCCTGAGGGTATATATAAGACCTTTGAAGTATGAAGCGGTTGAGCAAGGTAGTAAATGACAAATAGTACCGTAAACAAGATGATTTCAAAGATCCAGTTTACTATATATAGTTTTTTGACTTTTGTTTTTTCTATGATCATTATCTCTTATGCTCTTTTATCTTATGGGATTTCTATCCCGCGTATTATACTACCCGGTTTTAAAGCAGAGCAATTATACATAAAACTCGATAAAAAGCTTAACCTCTATGTAAACCGTATTGATGTTACTATAGGTAACGATAAGGATTCAGAGGATTCTCTCTCAGACTTCCC
>Ga0316207_10002752_pt1 | contig 17435 bp, 15 predicted proteins | sample 6weekpyrite_MG_FD_204943 | JGI IMG/M metagenome (GOLD analysis project Ga0316207, IMG submission 204943) | Microbial mat bacterial communities from mineral coupon in-situ incubated in ocean water Damariscotta River, Maine, United States -... | ecosystem: Environmental > Aquatic > Marine >...
CGTTGTTTGTTGTTGATGTAGGTTACGAAAACATCGCAATCAGCGAAGCCAAGAAACTGGGTATCCCGGTTATTGGTGTTGTTGATACAAATAACTCTCCAGCTGGTGTTGATTACGTTATCCCAGGTAATGATGACGCAATTCGTGCTATTAAACTTTATGCAGCACAGGTTGCTGAAGCAGTTATGGAAAGTCGCCCGGCTATGGGTGTGACTGAAGGTCCTGCTGACGAGTTTATGGAAGTTGACAATGCAGCAGAAAAGAAACCAGCCAAGAAAAAGGTTGCGAAGAAAGCTGCTACTAAGAAGGCAACTACCAAGAAAGCTGCAACCAAAAAAGCTGCGACTAAGAAGGCGGCCACTAAAAAGGCAACTAGCAAGAAAGCCACAACTAAGAAAACCGCAGCTAAGTCAGAAGCAACTGATGCAGCTGACGAGTCTGGTTCTGACGAATAATTTCAACGAGGGTTTATATAGATATGGCCATTACAGCCTCATTAGTAAAAGAACTGCGTGAACGTACTGGCGCGGGTATGATGGAATGCAAAAAAGCACTCGTTGAAACCGATGGTGATATTGACGCTGCGATTGAAATGATGCGTAAGTCCGGTGCAGCGAAAGCTGACAAGAAAGCCGGTCGTGTTGCGGCAGAAGGTACAATTGAGATTGCTACTAGCGATGATGGTGCAACTGTTGCATTAGTTGAAGTTAATAGCGAAACAGACTTTGCAGCCAAGGATGATGGATTCCAGGCATTCGCTAAGACAGTTGCAGCTTGTGCGCTGGCTAACGAAGCAGCTGACGCTGAAGCCTTGTCAGGAATGGCACTTGCATCAGGTGAAACAGTTGAAGAAGGTCGTAAAGCTCTGATTGCAAAGATTGGCGAAAACATTACGGTTCGCCGTTGTGTCATCATCAAGCGACAGGGTGACCACCTTGGTGCGTATTCTCACGGTGTACGAATCGGGGTGATTGTTGATCTGAAAGGCGGCAGTGAAGAAATGGCTCGTGATATTGCAATGCATGTTGCGGCCAGCAAACCAGTTTGTGTTAAGCAAGATGATGTACCTGCTGAACTGGTCGAAAAGGAAAAAGAAATTTTCGCTGCCCAGGCAGCAGAAAGTGGTAAGCCTGCTGATATTATCGAAAAGATGATGGTTGGTAAGGTGAAAAAATTCCTTAATGAGCAAAGTCTCTATGGGCAGCCATTTGTAAAAGACCCTGATCAAACGGTCGAAAAATTAGTTAAAGCTGCCAACGCTGATGTAATGAGCTTCTCTCGACTGGAAGTCGGTGAAGGAATCGAGAAGAAGGTTGAAGACTTTGCTGCAGAAGTTGCAGCACAGATGAAAGGCGAATAAATGACATCATCCTCGTCGCACACTTATCAGCGCATCCTGTTGAAACTCAGCGGGGAAGCGCTGATGGGTGATGGGGATTATGGTATTGACCCCGGTGTTATTAGCCGTGTTTCAGGTGAAATCAAGGCCTTGGTTGATGATGGAATCCAGGTCGGCCTGGTAATCGGTGGCGGTAATATTTTCCGCGGTGCAGGCCTGGCTCAGAATGGCATCGACCGTGTAACCGGTGACCACATGGGAATGCTGGCAACCTTGATGAACTCGTTAGCGATGCAGGATGCCCTGGAACATCATGGTATGCAGGCACGTGTTATGTCTGCACTAAGTATTAACGAGGTCTGTGAGGATTACATACGTCGTCGAGCTGTTCGTCACCTTGAAAAAGGTCGTGTCGTTATCTTCGCCGCCGGTACAGGTAATCCATTCTTTACAACAGATTCCGCAGCTAGCCTACGTGCAATTGAAATTGGTGCAGATATTATGCTCAAGGCAACCAAGGTTGATGGGGTTTATTCTTCAGATCCCGTTAAGAACCCTGATGCCAAGTTATACAGCAGCCTGACCTACGATGAGGTGCTGGGCAGTAAATTGGCGGTAATGGATGCCACGGCTATCGTGATGTGTCGAGATCAGGATATGCCTTTACGAGTATTCAATATGAACAAGCCTGGTGCGCTGATGCGCGTCATAAAGGGCGAGGACGAGGGTACACTCGTTGAAAAGGGGAATGCAGCGTGATTGATGAGATTCTTGAAGATGCAGAAGTCCGTATGGGTAAAACCATCGAGGCCCTTAAAGCAGATCTGAGCAAGATGCGTACAGGACGTGCCAGCCCTAGTTTGATTGACCATATTATGGTGTCTTTCTATGGTAATGATACGCCATTGGGACAAACAGCCAATATTTCTGTTTCAGATGCAAGAACGCTAACCGTCACCCCCTGGGACAAGACGATGGTGCAGCCAATTGAAAAAGCAATCATGGATTCTGGTCTTGGTTTGAATCCCGTGACAGCTGGCGAAGTCATCCGTATTCCTTTACCTGCACTGACGGAAGAGACCCGTAAGAATATGATTCGCCTGGTTCGCCAGGAAGTTGAGCAGTCACGAGTCGCTATTCGTAATATTCGTCGTGATGCTAACGGTGATTTCAAGAGCCTGGAAAAGGAAAAAGAAATTTCTGAAGATGATCAACGTCGTGCCGAAGACCAGGTACAAAAATTGACAGATAAAAAAATCGCTGAAGTAGATGTGTTACTGGAAGCGAAAGAAAAGGATCTCATGGAAATTTGATGACAGTCTTTATGATTGAGTTATCAACTATTTCTTTTAATAAACCTAACCAAGACGTAGCGTAAATAGTATGGTTATGTCTTCCTCGCAAGAAGAACTCGAATTTCCGGTAGCTAGTGAGTTACCCAAACACGTTGCAATCATCATGGATGGTAATGGTCGTTGGGCCAAGCAGCGTCATATGCCACGTATCGCTGGACATAAAGCTGGAGTTAAATCTGCAAGAATGGCTGTCGAGGTTTGTGCGCGAAATAAAATTTCTGCCTTAACTCTGTTTGCTTTCAGTAGTGAAAACTGGAATCGGCCACGTAAAGAAGTTGATCTATTAATGGACCTTTTTATTTCTTCATTGCGTGAAGAAGCACAAGCTATTCATGAAAACAATATTCGCATGCAGATAATCGGCGATCGCAGCGCATTTTCAGATAAACTTCAATCCCGTATTGCTGAAGTAGAATCACTTACAGAAAACAATTCTGGTATGACCTTGTCGGTTGCAGCAAATTACGGTGGTCGTTGGGATATTATTCAGGCAGTACAGCAAATCATTCAAGAAGGGATTAGTGCTGAAGAGGTGGATCAGTCTGCTATTGAAAAACACCTGATGTTATCGGATTTACCTGCACCAGATCTTTTTATTCGAACTGGCGGCGAACATCGGATTAGCAATTTCCTGCTATGGCAAATTGCCTATACTGAACAGTATTTCTCAGACATCCTTTGGCCTGATTTTACTGAACAGCATTTTGCTCAGGCATTTATTGATTTTGCTGGTAGGCAAAGACGTTTTGGCCGTACTGGTGAGCAGGTGGAACAGGAACATGCTTAAGCAGCGAATTCTTACTGCCGCTCTACTACTGCCAGCAGTTATCGCCGCAATACTCTTGTTGTCAGTTGAGCTTTTTTCAATTTTATGGGCAGTAGTAATGTCTGTTGCTGCGTACGAGTGGTTAAAGTTAAGCGGTATAAAAAACACGCTTTCTTTATTCGTGGCTTTGTTAGTGTTAAATCTGTCGTTTTTTTCTGTCTGGTTTTACCCCATTTCTAATTTTCCAATTGAATGGTTTATTCTTATTGCTTGGTTGTATGCAATTGTTAGTCTTACTGGAGATCCCGTTAAGCGCCTGCAAAACTGTAGTTCTACCAGGTACACAATTATTGCGTTACTTACAGGCTGCCTGATTATTTTCCCTACCTGGCTTGCGATGGTTTTATTACACCAGCACAACCCGTGGATGGTGCTACATGTTTTTGGCATAGTTTGGGTTGCGGATACAGGTGCTTATTTTAGTGGTAAGGCGTTTGGTAAACATAAGTTAGCACCGGCAATTAGTCCCGGTAAAAGCTGGGAAGGTGTGATTGGGGCACTGTTTGCAATAGTTGTTTATTCTGTCATTGTTTCATTCTGGTTAAATCATACGCAACAACAATGGTTGTTTGTATTGATTTGCGTGATTGCGGCGATTGCCTCGGTGGCCGGTGATTTATTAGAGAGCGTCTTTAAGCGTGCCATAGGCGTAAAAGATAGCGGCCAAATTTTACCTGGCCATGGCGGTGCGATGGACAGGCTCGATAGTATTACCGCCGCCGCACCGGTGTTTACAGCAGGTTATTACTTGGCTGGGTGGTTGTGATGCAGGCAATAACAATATTAGGTTCAACAGGTTCGATTGGTGTCAGTACACTGGATGTCATTCGCCGTCATCCTGATCGCTTTCAAGTTGTTGCCTTAACGGCAAACCAGGATGTTAATCGCATGCTGGAGCAGTGCCGGGAGTTCCAGCCTCGTTATGCAGTAATGGCAAATGAATCTGCCAGCCAGGAATTACAACAGGCGATACACAATGCTGGTCTGCAATGCGAGGTATTATCAGGTAACGATGGGTTGGTGGAAGTCGCTAGCTTAGCAGAGGTTGATAGCATTATGGCGGCAATAGTTGGTGCGGCAGGTTTGTTGCCGACACTGGCTGCGGCGCGCGCGGGTAAACGCGTATTGTTAGCGAATAAGGAAGCCCTGGTGATGTCTGGTCACTTGTTTATGCAAGCTGTTCGTGAACATGGTGCTGAATTATTACCAATTGATAGTGAACATAATGCTATTTTTCAATCAATGCCTGCAGGCTATCGTACTGGAACTAAAGCAGCCGGTGTGCGTCGAATACTATTAACAGCGTCAGGTGGCCCGTTTCGTGATGCTGCATCTGAAGATCTGGCATCGGTAACGCCAGCGCAAGCAGTTGCCCATCCAAACTGGAGTATGGGGCGAAAGATTTCAGTCGACTCGGCTACCATGATGAATAAGGGACTGGAGCTTATCGAGGCTTGTTGGTTGTTTGATGTGACTCCTGACGAGATTGAAGTCGTGATTCATCGTCAGAGCGTGATTCATTCCATGGTTGATTACACTGATGGATCAGTCCTGGCACAAATGGGTAATCCGGATATGCGAACGCCGATTGCACATGCGATGGCCTGGCCAGAAAGAATTGAATCAGGTGTTGAGCCGCTCGACATGTTTAGTGTAGGTAGGCTCGATTTTGAACAACCTGATTTAAAAAAATTTCCTTGTTTAAGGTTAGCATTTGAAGCGGCTCGGTTAGGTGGAACAGCAAGTGCGGTGTTAAATGCAGCTAACGAGGTAGCGGTGGATGCCTTTCTTGATGAAAAGCTTGGTTTTACGGGGATTGCAGATGTTATCGAATCCACCATGAAAGCGATACCAAGTCAGCAGGCTGATTCATTGGAGGTTGTACTCGCTGCAGATGAGCAGTCGAGAAATTTTGCCAGAGGTATTATTGAGGGAAGCACAGACGCCGCGATATAAAATGTTATGAGTGAAATACTACTATCTATTATTGCTTTTATTTTGGTCATCGGGATCCTGGTGACATTCCATGAATTTGGTCATTTCTGGGTTGCACGTCGTTTTGGCGTCAAGGTTTTACGTTTTTCTATTGGTTTTGGTAAACCTATTTATACCTGGTTGGGTGCAGATGGCACAGAGTATGTGCTTGCACGTATTCCACTTGGCGGGTATGTCAAAATGCTTGATGAGCGTAATGATGTTGTAGAGGAGAAGGATTTACCCTATGCCTTCACTCAGCAATCATTGTATGCGCGTATGGCAATTGTTATTGCTGGTCCCTTATTTAATTTCGTATTGGCTGTCTTCTTATATTGGCTGATATTTATTATTGGTACAGAGGGATTAAAACCGGTTGTCGCTGAAGTAAAACCATCAAGCATTGCAGTCCAGGCAGGTATGCAGGCAGGTGATGAGATACTATCAGTCAATGGCAAAGAGACACAAACATGGGGGGTAGCAGGACTTGATTTGATTGCTGCCGTTGTTGAGGGTGCGCCATACGCGGAAATTGAAGTGAGTAATGCAAATGGTGAGCGGCAGAATCTTCGGTTAGCCTTGCAGAGCTTATCTGTTGATTTTAATAAGAAGAGCGCTATCACCCAGTTAGGTATTGTGCCACGTCTACCAGCCTGGCCAGCCATTATTAGTGAGGTAGAACCCGGTAATGCAGCTGCTGCAGCGGGTTTGAGACAGGGTGATGAGGTACTGCAGGCTGATGGTCAGGACGTCACTGGTTGGCGCGACTGGGTTAGCCTAGTGCAGAAAAAACCCGGTAAAACCATGCAGTTAACCATCCTTCGTTCAGGAGAGAAGCTGGCGCTTCAGTTGACCCCGAGGCCTAAAACCCAGGATGGTTTGACCTATGGTTTTGTGGGTGCACGGCCATTATCACCACCACCAGTGCCCAAAGAGTATATTGCTGTGGTACAATATTCGCTCTTTACGGCTTGGGGTAAGGCCGTTAAAAAGACCTGGCAAATCAGTCACTTGACCTTGCGAATGTTGGGCAAGATGTTAGTGGGTGAAGCCTCGGTTAAAAATATTAGTGGTCCTTTGACGATTGCACAGTATGCTGGCCGTTCTGTCAGTATTGGGCTGGTTCAGTTTTTGAGCTTTATGGCCCTAGTCAGTGTCAGTCTTGGGGTGTTAAATTTATTACCCATACCGGTGCTTGATGGTGGCCATCTTATGTATTATTTGGCTGAGTTTATCAAAGGTAGCCCAGTATCGGAGAAGGCACAGCTTGTCGGCCAACAGTTGGGGATGGTTGCACTGGGCTTACTGATGTTATTAGCATTCTATAATGATGTAATGCGGCTGATATAGCTGCCTTACTTATAAAAAACATTAAATAATAAGAGCAAGTACGGATAAGTAATGAAAAGATTTATTCTCGCTGTTTTCTTGTGTGTCGGATTTATGCAGGTTGCCTGGTCCGCCGAACCGTTTGTGATCAAAGATATTCGTGTGGAAGGTTTGCAACGAATTGCTGCTGGTACAGTTTTCAATTATTTGCCAGTCAAAGTCGGTGATACTCTGGATGAACGACGTTCAGGCAATGTTATTCGCGAACTCTTTAAAACAGGTTTTTTTAAGGACGTTCGGCTTGAAAGAGAAGCGGGAACGCTGGTGGTATTTGTTGTTGAACGCCCCGCGATCGCAACCATTGATATTAATGGTAATGAATCAATTGAAGATGAGGCGCTTAACGCTGGGCTGAAAGAAATTGGTTTTGCGGTCGGTAGGGTGTTTGATAAATCTCTACTTGATAAAGTAGAGCAAGAGTTACAGAGAATTTACTTCAGTCAGGGTAAGTATGGTGTTCAGCTAGAAACCACAGTGACCCCATTAGAACGAAACCGTGTTGGCGTTATTGTAGATGTATCAGAAGGTGTTGTAGCAAGAATCCATCAGATAAATATTGTTGGTAATAAATCCTTTGAAGATGAGGATTTATTAGAGGAATTTAAGCTTAGTACACCAACTCTATTTTCGTTTTATACCGGTAATGATCAATACTCAAAGCAGAAGTTGGCGGGTGATCTAGAAAATCTACGCTCTCACTACCTGAATCGTGGCTATATAAATTTTAATATCGATTCGACCCAAGTATCAATTACCCCCGATCGTAAAGACGTATTTATTACGATTAACGTAACAGAAGGGGAACAGTTTACTGTTAATAAAGTAAAGCTGGCTGGCGAGCTGGTTGTCAAAAAAGAAGCCTTATTCCCACTGGTAACAATACAAAAGGGTGATGTCTTCTCACGCCGACGTGCAACTAAGACAAGTGATAATATTTCACGCGAACTCGGTAACAATGGTTATGCTTTTGCCAATGTGAATGTTGTACCTGATATTGTCGAAGACAAGAAAGAGGTTAACCTGACATTCTTCATTGATCCCGGTAAACGCGTCTACGCAAGAAGAGTTAACTTTTCGGGCAACACGCAAACGCGCGATGAAGTGTTGCGCAGAGAAATGCGCCAGTTTGAGAGCGCATGGGTTTCTACACAAAACATTGAAAACTCTCAGAGTCGTTTGAGACGACTGGGGTATTTTGAAGAAGTTGAAGTTGAAACGCCTGCGGTTCCAGGTACCACAGATCAAGTTGATGTAAATTACAAAGTAAAAGAGCGCGCCTCAGGTAATTTGTTAGCAGGTGTTGGTTTTTCTGACTCACAAGGGCTGATTTTTAATGCCAGTGTTTCGCAAGACAACTTCCTTGGTAGTGGTAAGCGAGTCAGTGCTGGGTTCGATAATAGTGATACCAACAGGATTTATCGTTTCGCCTATACAAATCCATATTATACAGATGATGGGGTTAGCCGTGGCTTTAACCTGTCATTCCGCGAACGTGATGCAGATGAAGCTAACCTGGCCAGCTACTCATCAAACCAGATTTCTGCTGGCGTGGTTTTTGGTATTCCAATCACAGATGTTGAACGCGTCTCGCTGCGATTAAATTACATACAAGATAAAATTGATACCACAAGTAGTACGCCGCAACGCTTCCGTGATGACCTGGCTAATTTAGACAGTAGTTTTGATGCGACATCAGACAGCGCAACCTTTGACAGTTTTGTTTTTACAGGCAGTTTCGCAAGGGATAATCGTAACAAGATCGTCTTCCCGACGCGGGGTGGAGTACAGCGTGTATCAGCTGAGTTTTCTATTCCAGGAAGTGATTTGGAATATTACAAACTGAACTATAATGCACAACGTTTCTTCCCTTTGACGCGAAACCTGACTCTGGGGCTGCGCGGTGATATAGGCTATGGTGATGGTTATGGTGATACGCCAATACTGCCATTCTTTAAAAACTTCCTGGTGGGAGGTAATGGCTCGGTACGTGGTTACGAAGCAAATACATTAGGACCACGAATTATTGGTGGCGCTAATGATGATGATCCCATTGGTGGTGATCTGAAGCTAGTTGGTAGTGCTGAGTTAATCTTCCCCGTCCCATTTGTAAAAGACGCTAATGCCTGGCGTTTCAGCACATTTATTGATGGTGGTAATGTATTTGGTTCGGGCTCTAACGATGAAGAGTTTTCTGTTGATAACATCCGTTTCTCAGCGGGTCTCGGTGTGACCTGGCTTTCACCATTTGGGGCGCTGAGTGTCAGCCTTGCGGCACCATTTAATGACCAGCCAGATGATGAAACCAAGACATTCCAGTTTAACTTCGGTAGTGGATTCTGATGTGCTAAACTGTGCCTAATGGACTCGAATCTCGGAGTAGAGCGTTGAATATACTGAAAAAATTAACTTGTGTGGCTATCTTGGCCTCATTACCTGCATTTGCTGCAGCCCAGGAGTTGCGTATCGGAGTGGTTAACCCGAATCGTTTACTTGAGGAAGCACCACAGTCAAAAGTGGCACTCGAGCGTCTGGAACAGGAATTTGCTACTCGTGATGGCAAATTAATGAAGGAACAAAAATCAATCAAGGGGCTGGAAGATAAGCTTAGCCGTGATGGCGCTATTATGGCTGAATCTGAACGTCGTAAACTTGAGCGAGATATTGTTAGTCGCAAGCGTGAACTTCGTCGTGGCTATGATGAATTACGTGAAGATCGTACCTTTCGAAGTAACGAAGAGCGCGGCAAATTATTACGCTTCGTAAATGATGCCATCACCAAGATTGGTAAAGAAGAAAAGTATGACTTAATTCTTTATGAAGGTATCGCCTTTGCTAATCCTAAAGTTGATTTGACTAAGAAAATTCTCAAACGACTCGAAGCAGAAGCAAAAGCCGGTAAATAGTTACCACGGATAGATACTGTGTCACATACACTTGCAGAGCTGGCTAATTATGTCGGTGGTAGAGCTGAAGGTGATGTGACCTGTGTTATTGATAATGTTGCATCACTTGGTTCGGCCGGTTCTCGGCATCTAAGTTTCTTCACAGGCGGAAAACATAAAGACTCCCTGGCAACTACAGGTGCTGGTGCAGTAGTTTTATCTGCAAAGCATGCAGAGCTATCTTCGACAAACCTTATTATAGTAGATAATCCTTTACTGGCTTTTGCCAAAATTGCGCAAAAGCTCAATCCACAGGAACATCTTCCAGGTATACATCCTGATGCAACGGTTGAATCCGATGCGGTTATTGATGCAACAGCATGCGTTGGTGCACAGTGTGTTATTGCTTCTGGTGTTCAGATTGAAGCAGGGGTAGTGATCTCAGCATCCTGCGTCATAGAAAAGAACTGTGTTATAGGTAAAAATTCAAGACTACATGCAAATGTTACTCTCAATGACGAGACCACAATTGGCAAGAATTGCGTTATTCATTCTGGTGCGGTAATTGGTGGTGATGGATTTGGAATGGCTAATGATGAAGGCCGTTGGATCAAAATCCCCCAATTAGGAAGAGTTGTAATTGGTGATGATGTCGAAGTAGGTGCCAATACCACAATTGATCGAGGCACATTGGATGATACGGTGATTGGTAACGGTGTTAAGCTAGATAATCAGATTCAAATAGCACACAACGTTTGTATCGGCGATCATACCGCTATTGCAGGTTGTGTTGGAATTGCAGGTAGCACCAGTATTGGACGCTATTGTACGATTGCAGGCGGGGTAGGGATCGTTGGGCAAATAGAGATTGCTGACAATGTTCACATTACGGCTGCTTCAGTTGTGACACAATCTATTGCTAATTCTGGTGCCTATTCTTCAGGTACGCCACTACAGGAAAACGCTAAGTGGCAAAGAAATTTTGTTCGTTTTAGGCAATTAGATGAGACGTATAAAAAGCTGAAACGAATTGAAAAACAGATTAATAATAAATAAGCGATAAGTATTTCATTTAGAGGTTTAGAGTATGCCGAGTTTAGATATTCACGAGGTAATGAAACATTTACCACATCGGTACCCTTTTTTGCTAATCGATCGGGTATTGGACTATACACCTGGTGAATCATTGACGGCATTAAAGAATGTGACCTATAACGAGCCCTATTTTGTTGGGCACTTTGAACATCACCCGGTGATGCCTGGAGTCCTCATATTGGAAGCGTTGGCACAGGCAACCGGTATACTCTCTTATATAACAACAGAATCATTACCCGATGGTGATTCACTTTATTACTTCGTTGGTATTGATAAAGCGCGTTTTAAATCCCCGGTAAAGCCTGGTGATCAATTGCAATTGTATGTTGAACTCATAAAGGAAAAGCGTGGCATATGGAAATTTAATGCCGAAGCAAAAGTAGAGGGAAAACTTGTTACCAGCGCTGAAATCATGTGCGCGCAACGAGGTATCTGAACTTGATTAGTGGGCAGGCTATTATTGATGATTCAGCGACGATCGCTGAAGGAGTTAGTATTGGTCCATTTTCTATTATTGGCCCCGGCGTTGAAATAGGTGAAGGTACCTGGATTGGTCCACATGTGGTCATTAATGGCCCTACAAAGATAGGCAAGAATAATAAAGTATTTCAGTTTTCTTCACTTGGTGAAGAGCCGCAGGATATAGGCTACAAAGGTGAGCCAACTCAATTAGAGATTGGTGATAATAATATTATCCGTGAAAATTGTACTATGAGTCGCGGTACTGAGCATGGCGGCGGTGTAACACGTGTTGGAAGTAATAACTTTATCATGGCCTACTCACATATAGCCCATGATTGCCAGGTTGGTAGTCATGTTATTTTTGCAAATGGGGCATCTTTGGGTGGGCATGTTGTTATTCAGGACTTTGTGACCCTGGGTGGTTTTGCCTTGATACACCAGTTTGTGAAAGTCGGCGCTTATAGTTTTTGCGGGATGGGTAGTGGTGTAAATAAAGATGTACCTCCGTATATAATTGTTACCGGCAATCCGGCAGAGGCAAGAGGGTTAAATAGTGTCGGTTTGAAGCGTCGAGGTATTAATGCAGACGCTATTAAATCACTTAAGAATGCATATCGTAATATATATACATCAGGAATGAAATTAACCGAAGCCGTTGAACAGCTTGAAGAACAAGACGAGAAGTGTGCCGAAGTAGAAAATTTTGTTGAGTTTATTCGCAATGCTGAACGCAGTATTGTCAGGTAGTAGGTTATGCGAATTGGTCTTGTCGCGGGAGAATCATCTGGAGACTTGCTCGGTGCAGGGATGGTTAAGGCACTTAGTAATTCAGTGCCAGATTTGCAAGCCGAAGGAATAGCTGGCCCAAATATGATTGAACAGGGGTGTGTGGCCCTTTTTCCCGCTGAAAAATTATCAATAATGGGTTTAGTTGATGCCTTTGCCCATTACCGTGAGCTTCGAGCTATTCGTAATCAGCTTAGAGACCATTTTATTGCAAATCCTCCGGATGCATTCATAGGTATTGATGCGCCTGATTTTAACCTAACCTTGCTTGAACAATTGCGTCGAGAGGGTATTCCAACAATTCAGTATGTTAGCCCACAAGTATGGGCATGGCGCCGTTATAGAGTTAAAAAAATTGCACGTGCGGTTGACTGTGTTCTTGCATTATTTCCTTTTGAAGCTGACTTTTACCGTGAGCATAATGTGCCGGTACAATTTGTTGGTCATCCTTTTGCCGATCAAATACCACTGGCTACAGATAAGGCATCGGCAAGGGTAAACCTCGGCTTAAAAGAAGACGCTACTATTATAGCCATACTACCTGGTAGCAGGGTAAGTGAAGTAAGGCAGCTGGTAGCGACCTTTCTTGAAACGGCAAAATATTGTTATCAGCAACGGCAAGATATTCAATTCGTTATACCGTTTGCTAATCAAATTGTAAAAGATGTATTTGTTAAATATGGTGGAGAGTTAGCCAAGCAGCTACCATTGACGTTTGTTGATGGGCAGGCCCGTGAAGTGATGGGTGCAGCCGATGCGATCTTGATGGCATCAGGTACGGCAACATTAGAGGCGATGTTGGTAAAGCGACCTATGGTGGTGGCATATCGTTTTTCACGACTTAATTATTTTATATTAAAGTTATGGGTAAAGATTAAAGCTTTTTCTCTACCGAACTTGCTAGCAGGTGAAATGTTGGTTCCTGAATATGTCCAAGAGGCAGCGAAACCAGACGTGATGGGAAAAAAACTACTTCATTATCTTGATAGTCCCGAAGAGGTGAGGCATATCATCGAGCGTTTTACGGAAATACACCATACGTTGCGGCAAGACACTGACAGGCAAGCAGCTGATGCCGTGATAAGCCTGGTAAACAAGGTTTCAGGTAAAGATCATGTCTAGTTTGACAACTATTTATGTTGCAGGTGTTGACGAAGTGGGGCGTGGCCCTCTGGCTGGTCCGGTGGTTGCAGCAGCTGTCATACTTGATCCAAAAAAACCTATTGCCGGTCTGGCTGATTCAAAAAAATTATCAGAAGCCAAACGTAATAGTCTTGATGTTGAGATCCGTAATAAGGCACTGAGTTGGGCATTAGGTCGGGCTGAGATTGACGAGATAGATGAGCTGAATATTTTACATGCCAGTTTGTTGGCTATGCGCCGGGCTGTAGAGGCATTACATATTCAGCCTGAACATGCCCAGGTAGATGGTAACCGTTGTCCTGAGCTTATGTGCAGTAGTGAGGCGATAGTAAAGGGTGATCAGAAGGTGGCTTGCATTAGTGCAGCTTCGATTATTGCCAAAGTGGCTCGGGATACGGAAATGGTAGAAATGGATGCACGTTATCCTGGATATGGTTTTGCTTCGCATAAGGGTTACCCGACCAAGGTGCATATGCAAGCACTTAACGATTTAGGTGTCACACCCATACATCGTCGTAGCTTTTCGCCTGTGGCAAAAATACTTAAGCAGCGTTGATTTGTGAATATGAAGCAACAAAACTTTGTCCACCTACATGTGCATACCGAGTTTTCTCTGGTAGATGGCATCGTACGGATAAAGCCTCTGATGGAGGCTGTTGCAAATACTGGCATGCCTGCTGTTGCCCTGACTGATCAGTCGAATCTGTTCGCGATGGTGAAGTTTTATCGAGCGGCTTTAGCCGCGGGTATCAAGCCAATTATTGGTGTTGAAATACTTATTCATCCTGAAACTGAGCGCATTCCACCTTCACGGATTGTTTTGCTTTGTCAAAATCATGAAGGTTATTTGAATATCAACAGGTTGATTACCCGAAGCTACCTTGAAGGCCAGCACCGCGGTATACCGATGATAGAAAAGAGCTGGTTGTCAGGTAGCACCGACGGTCTTATTGCCCTTTCTGCCGGCCGAAATGGTGATATTGGTCAAGCCTTATTGGCGAATGACCAACAGCAGGCAGCTGATTTATTAGACAACTGGGTGAGTTTATTCCCTGACCGCTTTTACCTCGAGCTGCAACGAACAGGCCGTGAGCATGAAGAGCATTATCTACATGCAGCTGTTGATTTAGCAACTGAGAAAGGTATACCGGTTGTAGCAACCAACGACGTTCGTTTTATTGAACATGGTGATTTCGAAGCTCACGAGGCCAGGGTTTGTATTCATGATGGTAGAGCATTAAATGATTCACGCCGGCCACATATATACAGCAATCAGCAATACCTGCGCAGTGCAGAAGAAATGTGTGAACTGTTTTCAGATATTCCGGAAGCTATAGAAAACAGTGTATTAATCGCTAAGCGTTGTAACATCGAACTTAAGCTAGGAACCTACTTTTTGCCTGATTTTCCGGTTCCAGAAGGACTTGATATTAATCAGTTTCTTATCCAGGAATCTGAAGCTGGCCTTGAGAAACGTATTGCGCAACTTGAGCATATTGATGGCGAGTTTAGCGCGGAGAAACGTCAAGCTTATTTCGACCGACTAAAAATAGAGCTTGATGTCATTATCTCTATGGGCTTCCCGGGTTATTTCTTAATCGTAGCGGATTTCATTAAATGGGCTAAGAATAATGATGTTCCTGTGGGGCCGGGACGTGGTTCTGGTGCGGGTTCTATCGTTGCTTATGCTCTGTTTATTACCGATTTGGATCCGATTAAGTATGAGCTGCTGTTTGAACGGTTCCTTAATCCTGAACGTGTTTCTATGCCGGATTTCGATGTTGATTTCTGTATGGATGGACGCGATAGGGTGATTGATTATGTTGCACGCACGTATGGGCGCGATAAGGTTTCACAAATTATTACCTATGGCACGATGGCGGCCAAGGCGGTTATTCGTGATGCAGGTCGTGTACTAGGGCATCCATATGGGTTTGTTGATCCAATTGCCAAGCTAATTCCATTTGAAATTGGTATAACCCTGACCAAGGCACTTGAACAGGAAGAAGAATTACGTAGGCGCTATGAAGAAGATGATGAGGTGCATGGATTGATAGATCTTGCCTTATCACTGGAAGGTATCACCAGGAATGCCGGTAAACACGCGGGTGGTGTTGTTATTTCACCAACTGCATTAACTGATTTCTTGCCACTTTACTGTGAACAAGGCTCAGAAAGCATAGTCTCTCAACTGGATAAAGATGACGTTGAGTCAATAGGATTGGTTAAGTTCGATTTCCTTGGCTTGCGCACACTAACTATTATTGATTGGGCAGTGAAAACAGTTAACCGAGACCGGGAACGAGCGGGTGAACCGTTACTGATCCTGGAAGAGTTAACAACAGATGATCCGGAAACATTCGCTCTGTTGAAAAAATGTGAAACCACCGCAGTGTTTCAGCTTGAGTCACGCGGTATGAAAGAGCTCATTAAAAAACTTCAGCCGGATAATTTTGAAGAAATCATTGCCCTGGTTGCCTTGTTTCGCCCAGGCCCACTTGAGTCTGGCATGGTCGATGATTTTATTAGTCGTAAACATGGTGCAAAGGTGGAATATCCCTTTGCGGAACTAGAAGAAGTGCTGGGACCTACTTACGGCGTCATCGTTTACCAGGAACAGGTGATGCAGATCTCCCAGATCATCGGTAATTATTCTTTGGGCGGCGCTGATTTACTGCGCCGTGCCATGGGTAAGAAAAAGCCCGAGGAGATGGCCAAGCAACGCAGTATATTTATGTCAGGCGCGAGCGAGCTGGGCTTTGATGAGAAGAAAGCTGGTGAGTTATTCGACCTGATGGAAAAATTTGCAGGTTATGGTTTTAATAAATCACACTCTGCAGCTTATGCGCTGGTTTCTTATCAAACCGCATGGCTTAAGGCACATTATCCTGCTGCATTCATGGCTGCAGTGCTCTCATCAGATATGGACAATACCGACAAGGTGGTTACCTTAATTGATGAATGCCGCACAATGAAACTCAAAGTACTACCGCCGAATGTGAACACCTGTGATTACATGTTTAAGTCAAATGGTGAAAAGGAAATATTCTATGGTCTGGGTGCAATTAAAGGCGTAGGTGAGGCAGCGCTAGAAAGTGTCATCAAGGAACGTGGTGAAAACGGGTTATTTAGCGATGTCTTTGACTTCTGTCGCCGGGTTGATTCTCGAAAACTAAACCGCCGTGTTCTCGAGGCGCTGATTCGCGCTGGTGCACTTGATGGACTTGGCCCAAATCGTGCCACTTTGATGGCCTCGTTGAGTTTGGCCTTGCAGAGCGCGGATCAATTTCTCAAGGATCAGGCACGCGGGCAAAATGATTTATTTGGTGGGCCAATCGAAGAAGAGCAGATCACCAGTTTTGATGATCAGGAAGACTGGAGCGAAAAGGAACGTCTTGAAGCAGAGAAAGAAACCCTTGGCTTGTATTTAACAGGGCATCCTATTGCCCGTTATGAAAAAGAACTGGCGCGTTTTGTTTCGACACGTTTAGCTGACATACAACCATCACGTGATAAGCAGGAACAAACTGTTGCGGGACTCGTTGTGGGCTTACAAACACGTAATACCAAAACAGGTGGTCGTATTGGCTTTATGACCCTGGATGATCGCAGTGGTCGCCTTGAGGTTGCTGCCTTTACCGATGTCTATGCCCAATTCCAGGATCTGATTGCCAAGGATCGTTTGCTGGTCATCAAGGGGCCAGTAGCAGAAGATGATTACAGTGGCGGTTTGCGGCTGCGGGCAACGCAAATCTATGATATTGACCAGGCTCGAGAAAATTACTCAAGGCAGCTGGTTATTCGCGTGCCGGCGGACAAGGCGGGTAATGGTTTTGTAGAATCGCTGGAACATGTGTTGGCGCCGTTCAAAAACGGCCAATGTCCTGTCTGTATTGACTATCAGCGACCTGATTTATCCACCCGATTACTACTGGGAGAGGAATGGCGTATTCATCCGACTGATGAATTATTGCTTCAGCTACGTAAATTGGCGGGAAATGAACAGGTTGAAATCCTTTATTAAACGCAGCGTGTTTTGCCCTTTACGCTGAAATCCGGTATTTTACAGATTATGAATCTAAATTTTCTTGAATTTGAACAGCCTATCGCTGAACTTGAAGCTAAAATCGAGGAACTTCGGTTTGTCGGCGACGACTCTGAAATCAATATCAGTGATGAAATCA
>Ga0316207_10002753_pt1 | contig 17434 bp, 18 predicted proteins | sample 6weekpyrite_MG_FD_204943 | JGI IMG/M metagenome (GOLD analysis project Ga0316207, IMG submission 204943) | Microbial mat bacterial communities from mineral coupon in-situ incubated in ocean water Damariscotta River, Maine, United States -... | ecosystem: Environmental > Aquatic > Marine >...
GCTTTACGCATTGTCCTGGATTATCATGTCAATAGTGGGCGGCAAGCTTTGGCCGCTAAAACCACTGGCTTTGCAGTGGCTTGTTACTGCGTTTTCATATGCGCCGGTTGCCTTTGTGCTTGGTCGGTTAAGGCGCTGGGTTTTATGATCCAGATAGAGGTTTAATTTGGATGGCACGTGAAGGCCAAAGGTATCAGACATTTAGCAGACGCGCGCTTATGCTCGCGGGTTTGCAGGGTGTGGCTTTCACAGCACTTGGTGGCAGACTTTATTATCTGACCATAATTAACGGCGAACAGTACCGTATGCGCGCCGACAAAAACAGAATTTCAACGCGCCTCGTGGTACCTGAACGGGGCGAAATTCTGGACCGAAATAGCGTGAAACTGGCCGTAAACATCCCTGATTTCACGGTTTATTTAATCCCGGAACAGGCTGGTGATCTTACAAAAACGCTGGCCAAACTGTCGCGAATTTTAAAGCTCGATAAACGCAGGTTGGCGAGAGTGGTGCGCCAAATTAAACGTCAGCGTAAATTCCTTCCTGTCTCAGTAGCGGGCGGGCTCGACTGGAAAACATTCAGTCGCGTCAACGTCGATATGCCCGAATTGCCTGGCGTGATAACCGATGCCGGCCTGAGCCGCTATTACCCGGATGGCCGGGAGTTCGCACATATTGTTGGTTATCTCGCGCGTCCAAATGAAGAAGAAATAGCGTTAACACGCATGTATCGACTGCCCGGGTTCAAAGTAGGTCGACAGGGCCTTGAACGCAGATTTGAAAATGAGCTGCGCGGCAGCCCGGGCGCCAGACGAGTTGAAGTCAACGCGGTGGGCCGGGAAATTCGTGAGCTGCCGCCTCGCCGGGACGCCACCAAAGGAGAAGACCTGAGATTGTCCCTCGATATCCGGCTCCAGAAGTTTGCGCTGGAACAGTTGGGTGAGGAAGCCGCTGGCGCGGTGGTTATTGATCTGGAAACAGGAGAACTGGTGGCGCTTGCTTCGACACCAACCTATGACCCGAATGAATTCACCCGTGGGATTAGCCAGGAAAATTACGACGGCCTTTTGAATGATCCGCGCAAGCCTTTGTTAAATAAAGCACTTTCTGGGCAATACCCGCCTGGTTCAACCCTAAAAATGGTCGTGGCATTGGCCGCTTTGGAGCAGGGCGTAATTACAGCGGATACTGAGTATTTTTGTAACGGCAAACATAAACTTGGTGACCATACTTTCCACTGCTGGAAAAAACAGGGTCACGGAAAACAGAATTTGCTCGGCGGACTGGCGAACAGTTGCGATGTATATTTCTATAATATTGCCGAAGAGCTGGATATCGAGTTTATCGCTGCGATGTCCCGCAAGTTTGGTCTGGGTGAGATCTTTAATATAGGCATGGATGGTGAACGGGCCGGTTTGGTGCCCGACAGGGCCTGGAAGCGCGATTATATGAACGAGGGTTGGCATTTGGGGGAGACCCTGAATGTATCTATCGGGCAAGGCGCCATGCTAGCAACGCCTCTACAATTGGCGGTGATGACGGCTCGATTAGCAACCGGGCGTGAAATTTACCCGAATGTGTTAAGAAGCCTGCCCTCGACAGAAGCGGCGGCGTTTAATGCGCTACCGGTCAATCCGCTTCATTTGCGTACGGTAAGACGTGGTATGGAAATGGTGATGGAGCCCAGAGGCACCGCGTTTGACCCGAGGCGCCGAAAATCCGCGACAAAACAGGCAGGCAAAACAGGTACGGCACAAGTACGCCGTATTACCAAAGAAGAACGGGACGCCGGCCTTCTTGAGAATGACGAAAAGCCCTGGCAGGCTAGGGACCATGCGCTTTTTGTGGGATATGCGCCCGCCGAAGCACCCCGGTACGCAGTTTCTGTTTTGGTTCAGCACGGTGGCGGCGGTAGCAGTACCGCAGCGCCAATTGGTCGCGCTCTTCTTGATAAGGCGGTCGAATTAGGGGCTGCCGAAACGGCCAGCGTAACCGCTGAACTGGGTGGGACACGGACGGATAGTGTGCAAGAACAAACACCCGTTCAAACCGTGCGGGGGGACCGCTGATGGCGACAGGTCGTATTTTTGGCCCTCGAACTGTGCAGAAATCGATTTTTCAGAGATTGATTGGTCTGAATTGGTTCATTATCGCAATCATCGTAGCGATCGCCGGGACAGGAACTGCCATGCTTTATTCGGTGGCTGGTGGCCAAATGGAACCGTGGGCGTCTCGGCACGCCATTCGGTTTGGTATCGCCTTTATATTGATGTTGGCGATTGCGGTGACTGACATTCGCTACTGGATGGCGCTGGCTTACCCTGCGTGGCTTTTGGGCCTTTTGATGCTGGTGGTGGTAGAATTCGCCGGCAGTATTGGCATGGGTGGGCAGCGCTGGCTTGATGTTGGCTTTATGCGAATTCAGCCTTCGGAACTGATGAAAATTGCAGTGATTATGGCGTTGGCGCGCTATTATCATGCCAGAACCTATGATCAGGCAAGGCGCCTGCCGGCGCTGATTACACCGCTTGTTCTAATGGCTTTGCCAGCGATTTTGGTGATCAAACAACCCGACCTTGGCACAGGGCTGATGATCCTGGCGGGGGGAGCCGCTATAATGTTTATGGGCGGTATTTCGGGGTGGATTTTTGCGGGTATCGGCGCCGCTGCTGTGCCTGCAGCATTTTTTGTATGGCCGGCATTAAATGAGTATCAGCAAAACCGAATTTTGACATTTTTTAATCCGGAATCTGACCCTCTTGGGGCCGGGTATCAGATTACTCAGTCAAAAATCGCGCTTGGTTCTGGTGGTATGGCAGGCAAAGGTTTTCTCGAAGGCACGCAAAGTCATTTGAATTTTTTGCCGGAAATGAAAACCGACTTTATTTTCACAGTGCTTGTTGAAGAATTTGGCTTGATCGGCGCGGTTTCTGTGCTTTTGTTATACGGGACGGTACTGATCTATGGCCTGTTGATCGGGGTTGGTTGTCGTAGCCAGTTTGGACGCTTGTTGGCCGCCGGGCTCGCTATGTCGCTGTTTCTCTATATTTTGATCAATGTCGGCATGGTGATGGGGTTGATGCCTGTTGTTGGCGTGCCTTTGCCGCTTATCTCTTACGGTGGGTCAGCAATGTTGACATGGGCTATTGCCTACGGGCTGATCCTGTCGGTGGCGACGCACCGCCATGTTACGCTCGCGCCTAAAGGCAGCGGGTTGGCGTAACTATGAGTGTGGATGTTTCTGGTTAGGGCTGCTCGGTTGAAAGTCGCGTTGTTTTTCTGCTAATGCGCTGTTTTTTAGGGGGTGTTGCCATGGTGCTATCTGCAAAAACAATCTGGTTACGGCCATTTTCTTTGGCTCTATAGAGCGCTTTGTCTGCCATGTTGAGTAGATGATCAATTTTGTCTTGGGTTAGATTTCCCATCGTAATGCCAATACTTACGGTTAGCGAAAACGAGCTCTTTGCAGCCCGCACTGTATGTGCTGCGACCGCTGACCGGATGCGCTCAGCGTATTTGTGGGCTTCATCAGCTGTTGTGTTGGGAATGATAATGGCAAATTCCTCGCCGCCAAAGCGCGCCAGCATGGGCCGCGGTTGATTTGGACGTTCCACAAGAATTCGTTGGGCTAGCGTATATTCGCATTCCAGGACAAGAGACTTCAGGGCTGTGTCGCCCGCCTGGTGGCCGTATGTGTCATTGACCTTCTTGAAAAAGTCGATATCCCATAGAAGCACAGCGCTATCTCCAAGGGTTTCGTCTTTTTTCAGTTTGTTGACGTAGTTTATCAGGCTTCTTCGATTTTGGGCCCCGGTGAGCGTATCTGTTGCCACCATTATTTGCATTTTGCGTTCCCGTTCCACCTGCATAGTGATGTCATCCAGCAACAACTGTACGACAGGGACACCTTCCCACGGGAGTTTTGCTATGGTGACACTGATGATGCGTTTCTCGCCCTGAGCGTTTTTAAGGGTGACTTCGTCCTTCTTAAAAACGGAATTACTTTCAAATGCTCTATTTAAAAGATGCGAAAGCTCGGCGGCTTGGTCTTGATTGAGATGATCAAGGAAATGTTGCCCAACAAGGGCCTCCTGCGTGTCTGCAAGGAATTCGCACGCGGCTTGATTGGCAAACAAAATGCCCTGCGGCTGGTGAATGAGAAGGCCGACCGGGAGCAAATCCAGTATCATGCCGATACGGCCATGTGTATCGAATAAAACCTCTTTTGTGGCCAGTGCTTTGGCCAATCCCTCGGTGTCTTCTATGAATTCGATTGCGTGTCTCCTTGCATAGTCAAATGATGCTAGGAGTATTTGGTTAAGATTGAGCAAACGGATAAATTTTGGCAATACTTGAGAAAGCTCAATATCGCTGTATGCTAGCCGCGAATAATTAAGGGAGAAGAGAGTGCGTAAATTAAAAGCAGGGATTGCTTCGGTAATGCTGGCTGCCAGTACTGTAAGTGCCGGGGACCTAAATACAGAAATTGCAAAAGACTATGCCTATCTTGATGCACTGTATCAGCACTTTCACAGCAACCCTGAAATCTCTTTTCAGGAAAAAAACACTTCTGCACGTATCGCGACAGAGTTGAGACAAATCGGGTATGAGGTTACTGAGCGTGTTGGTGGTTACGGCGTGGTAGCTGTTCTTGAAAACGGTGATGGGCCTACGGTTATGGTGCGCACTGACCTCGACGCGCTGCCGGTAAAAGAACAAACCGGTGTGACATTTGCCAGCACTGCAACTGCGACAAATGATAAAGGCACTGTCGTGCCAACAATGCATGCGTGCGGGCACGATGTTCACATGACCGCGCTTGTTGGTACAGCGCGGCGTCTGGCAGCTATGCAGGACCAGTGGCAGGGCACCCTCGTTTTGATCGGGCAGCCCGCAGAAGAACGTGTTGGCGGCGCAAAGGCCATGCTTGCTGACGGGCTTTTCGAGCGCTTCCCTCGGCCAGATTATAATCTGGCGCTTCATGTGAGCTCCACTCTCGCCGCAGGCGATCTTGGGCTCACCGCCGGATATGCGTTTGCAAATGTAGATTCGGTGGATATTGCTGTGAAAGGCATTGGCGGGCACGGTGCTTACCCCCACACAACAAAGGACCCTGTTTTACTGGCGTCTCAAATTGTGGTCGCGCTGCAAACGCTTGTATCGCGCGAAACATCACCGCTTGAATCAGCAGTAGTAACAGTTGGCTCCTTCCATGCAGGCACCAAGCATAATATTATTTCTGATGGTGCTCATCTACAGCTGACAGTGCGGTCTTATTCTGACGATGTGCGCCAGAATTTACTGAAAGGTATCAAACGCGTAGCCGAAGCGCAGGCCGCCTCATATGGCCTGCCAAAAGAAATGTGGCCTGAGGTTTCATATAGTGAAGGCACTCCCGCGACATATAACGACCCAGCACTTACAGAGCGTATTCAAGGCGTGTTTACCAAGACCTTTGGCGCGGACCATGTGTTTAGCCTGGGGCCTGTGATGGGCGCAGAGGATTTCTCTTATTTTGGGCTGACTGACCCTAAAATTCCGAGTTTGATGTTTCGACTAGGCGCGGTGGAGCGCGAAGAAGTGGCAGCTGCCGCGCGAGGCGAGAAAAGGCTGGCAAGCCTGCATTCGCCGTTTTTTGTGCCGGACCGGGAAGATACGCTTAAAAAAGGCGTGGCCGCTATGACAACGGCGGTGCTTGACCTGTTGGCTAAATAATTGGTTCGAGAAAATTGGCAGCGGCAGTTGGTTAATCTGCTGGTGTGAAAATGGTAGCGACTTATGCTACGCCAAAGAAGAACAAAGGGGATTGTTGTGGCCCACAAACATGATCATGATACTTGCATTGAAAACGCAGTCGCGGATGCGGAGCGTATTTGCGCGGCTCGCGGTACCCGCTTTACCGAGCTACGCCGCCGGATATTGACCATGATTTGGCAGGGACATAAAGCCGTTAAGGCCTATGATCTGCTTGATCAACTGGCGACGGAAGGTGGTTCGGCAAAGCCCCCAACAGTGTACCGTGCGCTAGACTTTTTGATGGAAGAAGGCCTTGTCCATAAAATCGAATCGTTAAACGCTTATGTGGGCTGCCCGCATCCCGGTGATAGCCACATAAGCCAGTTTCTGATTTGCGATAATTGTGAAACAGTGGAAGAAGTTACTTCTGAGGCGCTGAATAAGGCCGTGGCCAAGGCTGCGGCCGATTCCGGGTTCACAATTAACAAGCAAACGCTTGAACTGCACGGCTTGTGTAAAAACTGTTTGCAGGGCAAAAAAGCGGCCTGACAACTTTAAACTAGTGTTTTGGGCCGCTGCCCGGTAAATGGCATAGCCTTATGGCCGAACTAGCAAACATATCAGATACCGTCGCTGAATTTGTCCAGCTGGCGCAGCAACAGCTTGCTGGCGGCGATATGGCGACGGCTGAACAAACGGCGCGGGCCGTCATCTCACTGCAACCAAGCGCTATTGCTGGTTGGCATACTCTTGGTGAAGTTTTGTCTGCGGAACCGGGCCGCCGGGCCGAAGCCGCAGAGGCTTTTTCCAAAGCCTTGCTTCTTGACCCGAATAATAAACAAGCCCTTGGTGGTCGTCGTGCTTTGAGCGACAGGGCAACAGCAGCGCCAAACATTCACGAAATGAAACCCGGCTTGCCGCATCTGGCGGCTATGGGAGGCAAGGAGCAGCTGATAGCCGACGCGCGGGCTGCCGAAGCCAGTGAATTGTGGGCAGAGGCCCGAAAATGCTGGGAAGAGGTGCTCGCGCTTGACGCCAGTGACACATGGGCGTGGAGCCAGTTTGGTCATTTGTTAAGTGTGCATTTGCACAGCTATGCCGAGGCCGAGGCTGCCTTCCGTCGTGCCATAGAAGAAGACCCAACCGATGATTGGGCTTGGGGTAAATTAGGCATCATGATTGCCGATTTTCAGGGCCGGGTTGCCGAAGGGCAGGCGCTGTTGCGGGAAGCAATCCGACTTGATCCGGCAGAACCTTACTATCATGGCTGGCTTGGGTGGTCACTGTACCGTCAAAGTGAAAATCTGGAGGCCGCTGAGGTTGAACTGTTGGAAGCAACTAGGCTTCAAAATGATTATCAATGGGCTCATTTTCATCTGGGCTATGTTCGGTATGCCATGGGTTCAAAACCCAAGCTGGCGCGCGCCAATTTTCAGCGGGCTATTGATTTGGACCCGGATGATGTTGCGGTACTTTTTAATATGGGCGTGCTTTATAGCGAACAGTTTGACGATCAGCGCAAAGCGGAGAAATATTTTGCCAAAATATTAAAACTGGAACCGGACCATGTTCCCAGTCATTTTAAACTGGCTACGATTTACGAAGGGTCCTCGCAAAATTTTGACAAGGCAAAATACCATTATCAGCAGATACTGTTGTCTCACCCTGCGGATTTGGGCGCGCTGAGGGCGCTTGCGTACCTCTATAGCGAAAAACTAATGTGCTTTGATGATGCGCGGCTGGTGTTTTTAGCCGCTCTGAACATCGCCCCTGATGACGCAGACCTGCACTATCGTTTTGGCTGTATGCTTTGGTATGATCTGGACGAAATTGCCTTGGGCATTTCCCATCTTAAAAGCGCGACAGAGTTGGCTCCCGATATTGAATTAGGCTGGGCGTCGCTGGGCGAAGCGCTGGCCGCTGGCACCGGCGATTTCGAACAGGCTGAACACTGTTATCTGAAGGCCTTGGAGCTTGAGCCCGACTATCACTGGGTTCACGCGCATTACGGAGCAATGCTTTACTTCGATTTGAACCGGCACTTGGACGCCCGAAAACACCTGGAAAAAGCGCTGGAAATTGAGCCAGACTACGGCTGGGCATGGTCACAATATGGGAACTTGCTCTGTTATCACTTTCGCGATTTTGTCCTGGCCCAAACCGCATTTGAAAAAGCCATAGCGCTGGATACTGGCGATATCTCGCCAGTGTTGGAGCTTGCTTCCATGCAGTTGCTCACGCTTAAGAACCCTGCGGCGGCAGCGGACGGACTGGCGGTTCTTAAAGAAGAAACCGACGCGAGTGGTTTTGTCACAGGCCTTTTGGCGTTGGCGGCGCGGTATGATGATATATTTTCGCCCAAGATTGATGCGCTTTTGAAGCAGGCGGCTGAAATGGACGCTGGCAGCCACTGGTGCCTGCATACTTATGCTGAACATCTGCTCTATGTTCGCGGCGATATTGGAGAGGCTGAAGAAATGATCCTTCGGTCCATGCGCCTGGAGCATGACTGTGCCGAGGTGAGCAGCGACCTAGGTCTGGTTCGGTTGGCGCAAGGTGAACAGGATATTGCGCGTGCGCTTTATGAAAAAGCGCTGGAAGACGATGACGAGAATCAAAACAGCTGGCGTCTATATGGCATTTTCCTGGCGAATATAGGCGAAGACGCCGCTCTGGTGGAAGAGGCCTTTGCGCGGGCTATCGAATATGGCGACCATAACTTCGAAAACCATCTGTTTCTGTCACATTATCTGCAGGGGCTTGGTGACCGCGAGGAAGAAGCTGCTGACCTATTGGCGCAAGCGAAATCGCTGGCACCAAAAGGCTTTGATACAGCGACTTGGGCTGATCTGCATATGAACCCGCTTGTGCTCCGGCAAGGCGACTAACCGCGGCAAGACCATCCCACTTAGATGTGGCAGCTGGCCATGCCTCGTTTTTGAAGATATTTCTGGTGATATTCCTCAGCAGGCCAGTATGTGGCTGCCGGCTCAATCGCAGTGATGATCTCGTTACGGAATCGGCCAGAGGCGTTTAGTTCCAGTTTTTTATCTGACGCCACTACCTTTTGATCTTCATTTTCACAAAAGATAACAGACCGGTACTGAGTACCAATGTCAGGGCCTTGCCGGTTTAGCTGCGTGGGGTTGTGGTTTTCAAAGAAAATATCCACTAGTGTGCCAAATTCAATTTTGTCGGGGTCATAAGTTACCTGTACAACTTCGGCATGGTTGGTATTGCCGCTACACACTTGCTGGTAAGTGGGGTTGTCGGTCGAGCCGCCCATGTAACCCACAGAAGTTTCCAAAACACCGTCTGTGGTACGGAATGTTTCTTCAATGCCCCAAAAGCAGCCTGCCCCAAATGTTGCGATTGCCATGATTTTGACCCTTTTTGTATCTTTAATTAGCAAGCCATACAGTTAGCCAGTATATGGAAGTGAGTACACAGAATGTCGAGAGGCATGTTGATAAAATTTTCGGGAGCCAGCTTGTGACAATTAACGCAAAACATCTAATGAGAAGTTTCTTGTTTATGACTTATGTTGCGGGTGCTGGCGCAGTTGTGGCTCAGTCCAGCCAAATTCCGCAAGATTTGCTTGATCTGGATTACCAGCGCTGTGTGAAAGACTGTGTGCCGGGTTTTGGCGAAGACACTTGCAAGCCGCTCTGTGAATGCACGGTCGACGAATTTAAGAAGCGCCTGGGCTTTGACGCGTACCTTGATCTGTCAGTTGAACTTTCCCGCGGCGAAATTTCCGAGAAAAACAGGATTTTGCTGGACGATATCGCCAAAACCTGTACTGCCAAAATAGAAAAAGACGGCATAATGGTTGGTGAGCCGGCGGATAAAACTTCATAGTAACCGTAGCTTTGCGAGCCTAGTCGTTTACTGGGCGGGGCCGATTGTTTTCATCGATAGCCACGAAAATATAGGTGCCTTCTGTCACTTTGTGGGTCTCGCGTTCTACGCCGCGCTCAGCAAATACATCAAGCTCCACGGTAATTGACGACCTGCCAACCTTGGTGATTTCGGTATAGATGCTAACTACGTCACCTACTTCGATCGGTGTGTGAAAAGTCATGCCTTCAATGGCGACAGTTGCTACATTACCGCCTGCGCGCCTTGCAGCCACATCTGCGCCCGCCAAATCCATCTGTGACAGGACCCAGCCACCAAATATGTTGCCGTTAACATTTAGGTCAGAGGGTTGGGGGATGGTGCGTACGGTTACTCTGCGATCTTTGATCACGCTTTCGCTCCGGTTTTTGTTTCACTTTGAGTTGGCAGTGGAGCAGCTTCGAGGTCGTCGCCCATTGCTTCGACATAAAGAGATTGGCTTGGGAAAGCGAAATCCGTTCCAGTGGTTTCAACAATGCGTTTAATCTCTATCAGCAACTGTTCTTTTATGCGCAACCATTCCAACCAGTCGGTGGTATTGGTGAAGCAATATAAAAGGATATCAATGGAACTGGCGGCAAAGCTGTCGATGCGGACAAATGTTGATGTATCTTCGGGGCGGGCAAAATCAGTATTTTCACTCAGGTATTTTTCAATGCCGCTTCGCACCTGGACCAGCTGATCTGCGGTTGATGAGTATTTAAGACCTATAACCCACTTAATACGGCGAAATGTCATGCGCGAAAAGTTGGTTACAGCGCCGTCTGCCAGCTTGGTATTTGGCACATAAACAGGCGCTTTATCAAATCGGCGCACCATTGTTGTCCGAAAACCAATATGTTCCACCGTGCCTTCCACAACGCCGGGCACCAAAATCCAATCACCAGGGTTGAAGCGGCGCTCGCCAATTACAAACAGGCCTGCGATCAGGTTCTTAAACAGGTCTTGTGCGCCGAGCGCAACGGCAACGCCGAATAGCCCAAGGCCGGCAACAAGCGGCCCAACTTCAATACCCCATATTTCCAGTATTGCGGCACCACCCAAAAGGGCAAACGCAAACTTGATGGCCTTTGATATCCACTGGATCATCGACGAGGTTAGATAGCGATCCGCGCTTTGCAGCATTTGTCCGACAGGATCAGAAGCGCGAAACAGCGCCCAGAAAATTGCGAAAGCAATGAGGGAGCGGTTGAGGTTGGAGAAGAAATTTTCAACCTGGTCATTCAAGTTAAGAAAACTGGAGGCGAAAAATACGCCCAATACAATTGGGATGAAGCGTATTGGTGCCTCGATGGCGTCAACAATTGTATCGTCAATCTGGTTTTTGGTGGTTGACGTCCATTTTTTAACGCGGTTCACCAGAAATCTTGTGAACAAATTGCGTAATAACAAAAACACCAGAAGTATGCCAAGGGCGACGGTGATGCGGCCAATATCAATGCCGTACAAGCCGTCGGTCCAAACCTCTTTAACCAGGTCTATAAAACCTTGAAAATCCATAGTATCCCTTCAAGAAAGGCTGTTAAGCCTTATTTTCCGATACGGAGACCGAACCATGTACTGCGTCGTCATGACCGTTCTTGTTTGAGAAAAATAACAGCGCCATCAAGCCCGCGCCAACACCGTAAGTGAAGAATATGCCAAGGGCCATAGCAATATGACCATGGAGCGACATTTGTACGCCTTGCGCGGTTACCAGATAAGCGATTCCGAGGTGCGTTAGCAGACTTAGGCCAATAACCGACAAAAATATAGTGAGAATGGCTTTTCTGGTGGTGGGTTTCATGTTGCCCGTTTCCTTGTTCCAATTAGCAGGCATTTAGGGAGTTTCTCTGGCGAATTCAACAAGAAACTCCCGGATTAGTTCGGCGTTTAGGCCGTAGTCGGTCACGCCTGTGCCTAGGACAGCACGGATGTCGATGATAGACGCCTCGCCGTTTGTCTTTTTGCCGTCGACGCGAACCCTTATGGCAATTTTACTGCGCAGGTTATAGAAAGGGTGCAAATAGCTGGCTTCCACCTGACCATATTGTGCGCTTGTATTTTCAATTGTCCAACCCAGCTTTTCAGCTACGCGAACAGAAATTTTCAACCCCACTGTTGGGGTTATATTTATTCTAATCGGGCTGATATCCGGGTAGGCTTCGCCGTGGACCGCAGCGTATGACGGGTCCAGTCGACCACCCAGTATTTCAAAAAGAAGGGAAGTGCTGTAGCTACGCTCTTCCAGGTGCCGGAAATAGGGTGGGTCAACTAGGTCAGTGCTTACATCATGTATTGGTGGGCTGTTGTTTGCGGCATTGCTGAATAACCAAACGGGTATTGCGACCAGAACCCCAATCATCACCGCGACAAATCCGCGCCAACTGGTGCGGACCCTGCTGCTAAACCGCCCATGTAGAATGCCTACAAATGTTGCAAAGCTACCGCCAACGAGAAGGAGCCCGGTTAGTTCCATGAGTTTTAACCGCCACCGCAAAAGCGCCTCGGGGTCTTGGTTGGTTTGCTGATACCAGCCCGTAACCGGCCCGGCACCCAATAGGGTAACCAGTGAAAGAAAAACCACCACAAGGCCAAAAGTGGCAAAGACTGAGGGTCGTTGCTTCGATTTAGTAAAGAAAATTTGAGCCATACTGTTCCCTTGAGCGCAATATTATAAAGCACTCGGCCCGTATTTGTCATCCCCACCGAAGGTGTATTTTTGCGCTTACGAGAGCAAGTTTACTGCGCCAAGGATCGGCTTTCGGGGTGGGCAGCAGCTCTAAATTTGTTCCGATTTTGATTTTTGGAGCAAGAAAGGTCATAATGGGTATGTCTACAGGAGAATAATAACAAAAGCTTGGGAAGGAATTCTTGGTATGAATGTTAGTAAAATTCTTGAAGGCAAATCAGCGGAAATTATATCGGTAGAAGCAGGAAGTTCTGTCCTCGAAGTTGCCAAAATATTGGGTGAACGACGGATTGGTGCCGTACCTGTGATGAAGGGCAAGAAGCTTGCGGGTATATTGTCGGAGCGCGATGTAATGCGCGGATTAGCAATCCGGGGTGGCGGTGTGTTGGCTGACAAGGTTGACAGCCTGATGACCAAATCGGTTTTTACCTGCAACAAAGACGATAGTGTTTTGCAGCTGATGACAATGATGACCGAGCGCCGCATTCGTCATATCCCGATATTGGACGGTGATGCTCTTGTTGGCATGGTATCAATTGGTGATGTTGTGAAAGAACGTATGCAGGAAACTGAGCAAGAGGCGGCCGCGCTGAAGGATTATATCGCGTCAGCGTAAATTGACTTATCGGGCCTGTTTACTCGCTAGGATCCCTTCGGCGATTTCGGTGATGCGTTCCGCGTTGCCACGCCAGGTATAGTCTTTTTCCTCAATTTTTTCTTTTGCGGCCCGTCCAAGGCGTTTTCGCAGGGCTTCGTCGGCCACCAACTGTAGGATTTCATCTTCGGCCGCAGCAAAATCCTGCGGATCAAACAGCAGCGCATCTTCACGGTGGGATAGAATTTCGCGGATGTTGGGTTGGTCTGGGGCGATAATCGCCAAGGAAGACTGCATATATTCAAATATTTTTAGCGGGCTCGCGTATTCGGTCACAGCGGGTTGCAATGCGATATCCATTGCTGCCAAATATTCAGGAATTTCTTCCCGAGAAACAAACCCGGTAAAATGGACCCGGTCTGCAACACCAAGGTTGGAAGCCAGTTTGCGGCAAGTCTCAACCGCAGGCCCTTCACCAACAACAAGAAGGTGTGGGCTCGATTTAGCAGGGAAATTGGCGATCACTGAAATTACATGGTCCAACCGATGCCATTCCCGCAAGAATCCGGTGAAACCCAGCACCACTCTACCTTTTAAGTTGAACCGCTGCCGTACCTTTGAGTTATCAACCTTGGCATAGTCGTGATAGTTGATCCCGTTATGCATCACCTGGATGTTTTGGTCCCTAACGCCGGCGGCGCGAAGCTTGTTTGCTAATGCCTCACTGACAGGAAAGCACATATCAGCGGCGCGCCAGGTTTCCTTCTCCATTTTGGCCGCGAAAGACTTAAGTTGCAGGCCGCTATATTTGCTGCGTTCTTCAACGAGCGGGGCGTTGACTTCAAGAAAGTAGGGGATGCCAGTTTTTGCTTTGAGCTTGCCACCCGCTGGCAAAAACAGGTTATGACGCTCGTATATGATATCCGGCTTATGAATTTCATAGGCGTCCAATAATTTCCGGTAGGCCCGGTAACCATATAAAAGCTCAAGTATTTCCTGTAAAGCTTGCGGCAAAATGCGTCGAATAAATGCGAGAAACTTGTTTGCTTCCCCAAATTTTTTGGGCCGAAGGGAGGGTCCAACAAATATTAGCTCGTGGCCCATCTCATTAAAGGCAGACGTTAATTCTTTTATATGCACGCTCTGCCCATCTTGTGCGGCCACCCGGTGGTGGTAGAGGATTTTCAGTTTCTTATGCGCTTTTTTGGTCATAAGCTCATCCGGTGGCTTACAATGGCCACTGCGTCACGAAGTTGCTGTTTGCTAAGGTCAAACGCACGTTCGCCTTCGTCAATTAGTTCGCTCGCACGGTGAAACTCCATTAGTCCAACGTGGCCGCAACGCGGTGTGATGGTAACATCGGGCGGATCTCCCGCCAGGCGCGACCGCGACAGTCGGTTTTGCATAATATGAATACTGGCGACCAAATTGGCAAACATGCTTGGCGCGTCTTTTTTGTGGCCAAAAAACCGTCGCAGAAGTGAGCGGTTGCCGCTCGCCTGGAAATTGGGTGTTAATTCATCTTCGGAAAACACGCCGTACTCGTCGGTTTCCAATGCGCCTTCACGCCTGGCGCGAGCGCGGCCAAATATATCCTCAGCCAAATTCACCGCAATTACCAAATCGCACCCTGCTGCACGGCATACGGATACAGGCACCGGATTGACCAGGGCCCCGTCAACAAGCCATTGGCCCTTCACCTGGCGGGGTTCGAAAATGCCGGGCAGGGCAAAGCTCGCCCTGATAGCCTCAGATATAGGTCCGTCCTTTAGCCAAACTTCATGTCCGGTTCTGAGTTCACAAGCAACGGCAGTGAAAGGGGTGGCGAGGTCTGAAAACTGTTGGTGACCAAAATGCTCCTTCATTTGCGTATTGAGCTTGTCACTGCCGAAAAGGCCACTGCCACCAAGCTTTATATCAAGAAAGCGAAACATATTGCTTTTGCCAAGGCTTCTGGCCCAATGCTCTATGGCATCCAAACTGTTACAGGCCAGCGCGCCGCCCACCACGGCACCGATAGAGGTTCCGGCAATAATGTCTGGCTTAATGCCCTCTTTTAAAAGGCAATTGATGACACCAATATGAGCCCAGCCCCTTGCGACGCCGGAACCGAGCGCCAAGCCAATTTTTGGCTTCCGAGCGGCAGACAGGTGCGGCTTGCCATTTGGTTTCGTTTTTGTTTTTCCGCCTTCTGACTTTGATGTACGCAACATATATAACGCTTTCGCATGGTCTACAGCGTTGATTTGACGCGATAAAGGCGTTGCGCGCAAGCCATCTTTGAAGAAAAACACCACTCAGCGAATTAATTTCCTATTGTTATTCTAGGCTATGAAGTTGCCAGTGTATGCAGGATAACGGCAAGGGCCCTTCAGTCTTCCTCGAAACGCAATAAGTCACCAGGTTGGCACTGTAAATATTCGCAGATTGCCTCAAGGGTGGCAAATCTTACACCCTTCACTTTTCCCGACTTTAAAAGGCTGAGATTGGCTTCAGTGATGCCAATATGAGCGGCCAAATCCTTTGATTTGACTTTACGTTCCGCCAGCATCACATCGAGCCGTACTATCACGGGCATGGCTTCGTCCTTAAACTATTTGCTGCAATTCGCGCTGTTGTGCGCGTGCAAGACTAACCATGTGGGCAAAAATCAGCGTAAGGATTGCTGGCACCAGGGTCATCAAATCGTTACTGGAAACTGCTACATAGAGGTGTTTTTCACCTACCGGGTTTGTCACGGTCAGTACTAGCACCAATAAAGTCCGGTGAATGATCTCCATGGCTACAAACCACAATAGAGCTTTGGCAAAGCGGCGACACTGGATTTCACTGGCCATATCGAACCACAGACCTTCACCCAACAGGCGGGTCAGTTGAAGCAGCGCACTTAGTGCCCAAATCATACAGGCGGCAGGCAGGCTCGCCACAAAAAAGCCTAATAGTTTCTGCCAACTGGCCAATGTTACAGTTCCGCCAAATTGCTCAATTAGTTCGTGTTGGAAAAACGGTTGGACACTATCAGGAGACCAAAAGAGAAGGATTGGCGTAAGGGCAACGATTGTGGCAATATTATATATGACCCATTTGAACAGGGTGAGTTGCTTTTCGATGTTTGACATAGAGTTTTTCCGGCTATAATTATTGTAAAACAATAAAAAGTTGTCCACTCGCGGCATTTTTACATAGGAAAACATAAGAACGCAATGGTTGCTCACCGGCCTGAAAATTTAACACGATCACGGCACGGCGGGGGCGCAAGGTTCGCTGGCGGCGTCATGACTTTTGCAGTTTTTGCCAGCCTGCTTTTGTTACTACTCGCGGGTTTTGGCGGCGTTGCGGCACAAGAGTCGGTGGAAGATGCGCCCCAGCCAGAAGCTACCTCTGTACAAAAGGATGGGCAGCGGAGCGTAAAAGACCCAGAAGTGCCCAATGTTTTGTCAGGCTTAAATGGGCCGCTTGTTGTTCCCGTTTTTCCTCGAGGGTTTAAAAACAAAGACCTGCCCGCCAGCACTGATCTACGCGACAGCTACATAATGATGGAAGACGGCTCAGCGCTTTCTGTGGCAGACTGGATTTTAGGTGGTTTGACCAAGAATGATACTGGCGCCGGCATGTCTGACTACCAGAATCGGTTATTTTTGGGTCAGGTGGCGCGGGCTATGGTTGGTATGGACGAAAAGCTTGTGAATCACAGTTTCATTTATACGCGGCCAACAGTTTCTTTCAGGCCTCCTCCAAAACCCGGGCAAGCAATGCAGACCTTGCAAACAATTGTGGGGGCTGTGGCGGGTGTTATCTTGCCCGGTACGCCAGAGGGATGGCATCCGGCAAAGACCGGGGGTGCGTTTTCACAGCTTCAGCAATCTGGCGGTGATGCTGCTATTCTGTTTGAAGGGCAGTTCTCTGGCGCCATGCTGCATTCCGTGCAGGATATTCGCGATACGGGAGTTTACCAAATTATGCTGGACGAGCAGAAGGCCAAACTTGCCGCCGAACAAAAGGACTGATGCCGAGCTTGCCCGTGTATGTCCGGCGCTTTTCTGTGCGAGCGGTCGCAGCGGTGTTTCTTTTGCGAGGCGTTTCTTTTGCGATAGTTGTCTGCCAGCAGCGCTACGGTGCCAGAATCGAAATCAGCTGAGGATCTGCCTTTTTTCATGTAACCCTAACGGTAAATCCTGATTGTTTATGCCCGCTTGTGGCGTGGGCGTAATTTTATTACTCATAAGGCGAGTTTGTGGAAATTTTCATATAGAATTGATGGGTTTGGTGGGGAAAATATAGTTTTTTGAAGAAAGTTGAAAAAAGGTGTTTACAGCCCCTTAAAGCCCCCCTATAACCCGCCCCACACCAACGGGGCGCGGCGCTCAGCGGCACGCACCGACGGTTAGTTTGTCTCTAACACCAGCCAATAGCTGGCCGGTATTAAAGTCAAATTTTTGTTCTTTGACATTGTTGGATGGAAGGGAGATGTGGACGGTGGTCTGGTAGACTATCATCTATATTTCCGAGATAGTACGCCTTCTTTTACGGGG
>Ga0316207_10002754_pt1 | contig 17429 bp, 11 predicted proteins | sample 6weekpyrite_MG_FD_204943 | JGI IMG/M metagenome (GOLD analysis project Ga0316207, IMG submission 204943) | Microbial mat bacterial communities from mineral coupon in-situ incubated in ocean water Damariscotta River, Maine, United States -... | ecosystem: Environmental > Aquatic > Marine >...
GCCAGGGTTTCGGTTGCATCCGCAGGGGTTTCCGGCAGGATTAGCAGGAAGTCCGGACCATCGTAGCGACCAATGATGTCAGCCCAGCGCATCTGCTCTTTGAGTAGTTGCCCTACCTTCACCCAGGCTTCTTCCTGATATTTGATTTCGTCCTGTGGTTTAAGGTCAGTCAATTCGACATGTAGTTTAATCAGTGATAGCGGATTGCCATAACGACGACTGCGGGAAATCAGTGGTTCCAGGCCCTGCAATAGGGCGCGACGATTGGGCAGGCCGGTCACTGGGTCCCGGGTGGTGAGCTGTTGCAGGTCTTCTTCCAGGCGGTCACGTTCCAGGCGCAGGCGTTGTTCTGTGGTGATGTCGATATAAAACTGGGTGCGCTTACCATCACTGCTGGTCTGGCTGTGGCAGTGTAGCCAGCGTTGAATATCGCCATTCTGCAACAGGATTGTTTCAGGTGGTGAAGTCAGGATGCTGCTCAGCTCTTTAGGCAGATCAGCCGTAGACTTGCCGCTGAGCTGTTCTGCGGTTACGTCCAGCATTTGCTCCAGGCTGCTGTTATGCCACTGGATATTGCCTTTTTCGTCCATCAGGACAATGCCGATGGGTGAGTTTTGCAGGGCATCCTGCATGTCGGTGAGAGTGATTTGTGTCATTGGTTTTTTGACTCCCTTAGGATGAATGTGACAGGTATACCTTAAAAATGCCCATGATGCCAAGTCACGGGCGTTGTTTGGCCGTGCTTGATTGTTTGGTTGTTGCTTTGTAGGTGTTTGATATTGAGAATCTTTATTATGCTTGTTGGGGGAGGCGGATATGCTGGTTCGGGTGATTTTTTGTCGCTGCGGATATCAAGTATTCAGTCCTGATGACCGATAAGAATATTGCTCGGGGGAATCAATGTTTAAAGCAAAATCCAAAACTAAATCGGAAACCAAAATTAAGTTTGCCGATGTCGAAGCGGTTAAAAAACGATTCTTGTTGTTGAATAAGGAACGTTTGCGCCGTGGCGAAGATTGCATGCGCAACAATCAGCGCGATTTTCTCGATTTTCTGCCGCTGTTGTTCCATATCAACCATCCCAGTTTGCCTGGCTATGTTTCCAAAGACACGCCGGCAGGAATTTGTGATTACGCGCCGACACAGCGTGCCTTAACGGCTGCGAACAAATACATTCATCGTTTTGATTATAAAAGTCGGGCGATGTCACGCTACGACATCATGTCGATGTTTTTGATGGGTAGCAGCGGCACGGTTGCCTATTCGAAAAAAAGCGATTTTGATATTTGGCTTTGCCATCAGCATGATATTTCCCGGGAGAGTTTAGACGCGTTGCAGAGCAAGTGCACGTTAATCGAGCAGTGGGCCGATGCCCAGGGTTTGGAAGTGCATTTTTTTCTTATGGATGCGCAGGATTTCAAGCAAGGCAAGATTGTGGACCTCTCATCCGAGAGCAGTGGTACGGCGCAATATTATCTTTTGTTGGAGGAGTTTTATCGAACCAGTCTGTTGATCGCTGGGCGATTTCCTGTCTGGTGGCTGGTGCCGGTAGAGGAAGAAGAAAACTATGACGCCTATGTTGAAGAGCTTTATAAAAGTCGCTTGGTAATGGAGGCTGATTGTATTGATTTTGGTGGTATTCCCACCTTGCCAGCAGAAGAGTTTTTTGGTGCGGCTGTTTGGCAACTGTTCAAAGGCATAGACTCTCCGTACAAATCGGTTTTGAAGTTGTTGTTGATGGAGGTATATGCCTCTGAATATCCAGACATTGAGTTGCTGTGTTTGCGCTTTAAGAAGGCCATTTTTGATGGCGAACATGATTTAGATAAACTTGATCCTTACTTGATGCTTTATTCAAGGCTTGAGGAATATCTGCTTGAGCGGAATGAGCCGGATCGACTTGAATTAGTGCGGCGTTGTTTTTATTTCAAGGTCAATCAAAAATTAGGTGTGTCTGAAAATGTTCAGTATGACTGGCGTCGGGATTTATTACGTTCCAAAACCAATGCCTGGGGTTGGGAAAAAGAGTATCTGACGATGCTGGATCAGCGTCCCGGTTGGCGAATTCAGAGGGTACTCAAAGAGCGCGGAATTTTGGTTAAGGAGTTAACCTATACCTATCAGTTTCTTTCTTCCTTCGCCCGAAATTATGCCCAGCTTGCTGCCATAAATCAGCAGGATTTGAATGCCCTTGGGCGAAAGTTATATGCCGCATTTGAACGTAAGACAGGCAAGGTGGAAATTGTTAATCGCGGTATTTCACAGGATGTCTTTGAAAAATCGATGACCCTGTACCAGATTCGCCAGAAAGGGCGGGATGGTGGTTGGGCGTTGCTGACTGCGGGTGAAGGCTCCAATGTAAATGATCCGTCAACGATGGTGGCATTGAAACGTGGACGGCACATTGTTGAGCTTGTTGCCTGGGGGTTTTATAACGGCTTGATGAATGCTATGACGACGATTAATGTCGTCAAGCATACAGGTAGTGCCGACCAGCGCGAGCTAGGCGAGCTTGTAAAAGAGCTGGAAAAGGTTATCCCTGCCAAAAAAGTATTTGAAACCTGTGTCGAAGACCTTGGCCGAGCCGTTAGGGTTTTACAATCTGCAATCGTAATCAATCTTGGTGTCGACTCGCAGGCATTTTTGCGGCGCACAGGCGCACATCTTGCGAGCAATCGAACTGATGCCTTTAGTTATGGCGGTATGTATGAATCGCTGATTGGCAGTGCTGACCAGGTGTTGCTAACCAGTTGGAAGGAGATGCTGACCACGCATTATGAAGGTAGTGAAAGTGTGCTGGCCTGGTTGAGCAGTTATTTTCGTCTGACGCCACCATCAAAAGGGGTAGAGCCTGCCAGACCTGCGGTTTTGTGTTACACACAAAATCATGCTATCACAATCAAGCAGAGGGTGATCAAGCTTATTGACGATTTGATTGAGTGTTTTTACGGCTCCAGGGACAAGCTGAATAATCGTTATATTCTCTGTATCGAGCGCGCCTATTATTTATTGTGTATGGAGGGCGATGTGCTGCGTTATCAGCGCTTTGCCGAGTATGGTGAATTGTTGCGTTGCTTGAGCAAAGGGCGGCAGGTGTTTGGTCGGTTGTTGCTGGATCAAAATGTGATCGCAGATGAGTTGTTGTCACTGGTGCTGAAGTTTAACAAACCGGGTGTGGTGCAGTTTTTCTATAAGCGCGATGCCGGTCAGGCAGATATATTTGTTGTTGATGAAAATGGCTCATTGTTTCGCCAGAAGGTAGACGCGGTAGATGATGCCAGTTTGATGGGGCATTTTAGATTGTTCTTTGATTCTATTTTGCAGCGTCGTTCATTCCTGGTGGCTGGCAGTGATGCGGAAAGTGGTAGTGATATTGACGTGGAATATTACTGTGTTATTCGCAATCGTCAGGGCAAGTATCAGATTGGTAAAAAGGCTCCTGATCAGAATGCCAGGAAATCATATTTCAGTATTCAGGTGATTGCCTCTCATGAAGAGGATGAGGCTACGGGCTTCACCGTTTATTGTAGTGATCGTGAGTTTTCGTCTCTGGAATATGGCGGTGATCTATTTGATGAAGTTGCCAGGTACATCATGTCGCAACGCAAAAGTGGTAAATCTTATCCGGTATATATTACCGATGTGGACTTGCCAGCTTCCATGTTTGCCGATTATCCAGGTGGTAATGTGCCAGTGGTGGAATTTCTCAATTACAAAAAAAATATTGAAAATAAATTAAATCTATCTCTCAATAGCCTGACTCGTGTGCGGCCGCTAAAACCACGTTAGATTCCACGTCTAGCAGGGTTCAGTTTCATCGTTGTAGTGCAATCTGTGCTTTTCTGGGATAATGCGGCAACGTTATTTTCTTGGAATATTTCTTGTGAAAATAGTACGAATAATTTTAACCCTGGTTTGTTTGAATCTTATTGTTGCCTGTGGCCAGAAGGGCGATCTTTATTTCCCTGAACAGCGGACGGGGATTGCCGCATCTACGGGGTCAGTATCCTGGTTGGAGAGTTATGGATTTTTTTGAGTATCGAAATGGTTGTCTGTTTGTTGAAGAGTTGGCATTGGCTGAATTGGCTGCTCAACATGGCACACCATGCTATGTCTATTCACGGGCAACGATTGAAAGGCATTGGCGCGCATTTGATGATGCCCTGTCAGGCCAGGCGCATCTGGTCTGCTATGCAGTAAAAGCCAATTCCAATCTGGCCGTACTTAACCTCATGGCTCGTATGGGCAGTGGTTTTGATATCGTTTCGGTGGGTGAGCTTGAGCGTGTATTGAAAGCAGGTGGTGATCCTGCCAAGGTGGTTTTTTCGGGGGTCGCCAAGCGTGAGGATGAGATGCGTCGCGCCCTTGAGGTTGGAATTAAATGCTTCAATGTCGAATCTGTCGCCGAGTTAGAGCGTCTTAACCAGGTGGCCGGGCAAATGAATACGCAAGCACCGGTTTCCATTCGGGTTAACCCCGATGTTGATGCCAAGACCCATCCTTATATTTCAACTGGCCTGAAAGAGAATAAGTTTGGCATCGATATCGAGCAGGCGCTGGATGTTTACCAGCAGGCTGCGGCGATGTCGAATTTGAATCTGGTCGGGGTGGACTGTCATATTGGTTCACAGTTGACCCAGGTGGAACCCTTTGTTGATGCGCTTGATCGAGTCTTGCTGTTGGTTGAACAGTTGCAGCGGCAGGGTATTACGCTTGAGCATCTTGATGTTGGTGGTGGGCTTGGTATTCGCTATCAGGATGAGAGGCCGCCAGCACCAGCCGAATATGCAGCGGCGATCAAACAGCGACTTAATGATCCAGAGATTGAAATTCTGATCGAGCCAGGCCGGGCCATTGTTGGTAATGCCGGTGTGCTGGTGACCAAGGTCGAATATCTGAAATGTGGCGGCCATAAAAATTTTGCCATTGTTGATGCGGCTATGAATGACTTGCTGCGGCCATCACTCTATTCTGCCTGGCAGAAAATTGTGCCTTTGCAGCAGCGCAATGATATCAGCGTGCAAGAGTTCGACATTGTTGGTCCTGTTTGTGAGACGGGTGACTTTCTCGGTAAGGACAGGGCGTTGGCGATTGCTGCCGGTGACCTGCTGGCGGTGCGTAGTGCCGGTGCTTACGGTTTTAGTATGAGTTCAAATTATAACTCGCGTCCGCGTCCGGCTGAATTGTTGGTGGACGGCGACAAGGTGCAGGTGGTGCGTCGGCGTGAGTCAGTCGATGATCTTTTTCAGCAGGAATCATTGCTGTCCGACGATTAGGTTTTAGACAAACAGCGGCAGTGTTGGTCCCATCTGCCGTCGTCAATCGCTGTTATTGTAACGATAGCTGTTGTGGTGTCTCTTTCCAGGCGCTGCCATTGCCAAACTGGAACTCGGCGCCATCTCCCCAGCAATAAACGCTTCGATTGAGCTCGTCATCCTCACGTATACCGCAGCCATGCTTCATTCCCAGACTCAGGCTTTGCCATTCGTCCCTAATGGGGTCCCTAACCGGGGTATGGTCTATTAGCCTTTGTGTATCGGCATCGAGGGCGGCTTGTGAATTGCCTTTGAAACCCCAACACCAAAGTTCATTGATAGAATTGATGGCGCAGGCAAAGCGTTGTCCGACAGCGAAATCAAGCACGGCGAGGTTGCGGTCAATAGGTTTAGGGCTGGTGACGCTGGTGTCAGGGAATAGGTCTAGGTCAGGGTCCGGTTCTTCTGGTTCCTGGACTGGAGCTACGTCCTCTGTACCCGTTTGTCCGAAGGTGTGATCACCCCAGCAATACAGTTGTTGGTCCGTTTGCAGGCCACAGGTAAAGCGGTTGCCCGCTTTTATGCTCACCCAGCTGTTATTGAATTGTGGTGGAAATCCTTCAGCAGCCGCATCGACGATGATTTGAGTAGGTGTGGCTCGATTGGTGGTGGTTTGCTCGCCGAGTTGCGAGGTGTCATTTTCGCCCCAGCACCATAGTGTGCCATCAGTCTTGATGGCGCAGGTGTGACCGCCAGCGCTATGGTCGGAGTCATTGGTATAACCGCCGATGGCAACATCTTTGGCCATAAACGGTGTGGTCAGTCCGTCCTCCATTACCTGTACGGGGCTGATTTGTTTATTGCCTGGGTCAGCCGGGTCTGATGGATTGGCGCTGTTTAGCCCCATCTGGTTGGTGAAATTATCACCCCAGCACCACAGCTCGTCAGTATTTTTAATACCACAGGTATGGCTGGCACCGGCGGCGACCATTTGCCAATCATCACCGCTGGTACCGGCCGAGATGGCTGTCTGCAGTGACCAGTTACCTATGTTGTTGGCATTGTTAGTGGTCGCCAGTTGGCCGTGACTGTTTTTGCCCCAGCAATAGAGGGCGCCAGTATCGGTGATGGCACAGCTGTGGAAGTGGCCGGTGGAGACATACTGCCAGTTTTCAAGTGGGGCTGTGGCATCAGGTCCGATAATCTGGACAGGAGCTGATTGATTGGCGGTTGAACCGATGCCGAGTTGGCCGAAATTATTGATGCCGCCGCACCAGAGTGTTTTTTTGGTTGTATCGAAGGTGTCGGTTTTTAGAGCGCAGCTATGCAGGGTGCCACTGTCGATACTGCCCATTTTCAGATCGCCATTGTCGTCGATGCTGCCCCAGTTTTCAGATAAATCAAATCGCTTGGCAGTGATGGTGCTCAGGGCGATGCCGTTGCCAATTTGCCCAAATTCGTTCAGCCCCCAGCAGTGGCCGATATAATCGCTGTCAATGGCGCAGGTGTGATCCTTGCCACTACTGACTATATACCAGTCGAGCTCGTCGATGTGGCTAACGCGTTGGGGTTTGGGTTGATGGCTGGTGGTGCCGATGCCGAGTTGGCCTGCGCTGTTGTTGCCCCAGCACCATAGACTGTCATCATCCTGAACGGCGCAGGTGTGATTGCCCCCACTGGATACCCCAAGCCATTTGCTTGCTGTGTATTGCTGGCTGGGGAGTGTTGCCTGGCTTGTGTTGTTCAGACCAAGTTGGCCGTAGCTGTTGTCGCCCCAGCAGAAAAGTGATTGGTTCGAGCTGTTAATGGCACAAGCATGGTTGTTACCAGCGCTTACTGATTGCCAGTCAATCGCAACATCGACTTGGGAGGGAGTTTTATTGTCTGCCGGGATGTGGCCCAGTTGTGACAGGTCATTCTTGCCCCAACACCAAAGTGTCTGGCTTAGAGGTGTGGTTGAAGAGTCTGTTTGTATGCCACAACTGAATTGATTGCCAAGGCTGATGTTGCTCCAGTTGCTTGCCGTGCCAATCAGTTTAGGGGTGGTGCTGTTAATGATACTGCCATCGCCCAATTGTGACTGAATATTGTTGCCCCAGCACCACAGGCTGCCATTATCTCTGATGGCGCAACTATGATCTAAACCGAGACTCAGGTCGATCCAGTTTGAATCGGCCACCACAGGTGTTGGTATGGTTTGCTGTGTGGTGGTGCTATTTCCCAGTTGTCCCTGGCTATTAAAGCCCCAGCACCATAGAGAGTGGTCATTTTTGACTGCACAGCTGTGATTGCCATTTGCCGCGACGTTTAGCCAGCTGCTTTCAGAGGGTTCCTGTGTTGGTGTTTTTGCATTTACATTCAGTGTTGCTTGACCGAAGTCACTGTTGCCCCAACACCACAGGCTGTTGTCAGTTTTGATCGCGCAGCTATGGGCATCGCCACTGCTAATTGAGTTCCAGCTTGAGTCGATGGCAATGGCAGTTGGTATGCTTGCGTCTATTGTAAGTCCGTTGCCCACCTGGTTACTGTTGTTGCTGCCCCAGCACCATAGCGAGTTATCTGTATTGATGGCGCAACTGAACTGATTGCCGAGGCTGACTTCACTCCAGCCTTCACTGCTAATTAGTTTGGGGATGTGGCTTGCCGTGGTCTCCTCATCGCCTAATTGTGAATGGCTGTTGTCGCCCCAGCACCACAGGCTGCCATTGTTTTTGATGCCGCAGCTATGATCTGTGCCCAGGCTAATTTTGTCCCAGGCGGTATCACTGGCAATCAGGGTTGGAATGAGGGCGTTTTCCGTCGAACCATTGCCAATCTGGCCAGTGGCATTGCTGCCCCAGCACCACAATGAATTGTCATCTCTGATAGCGCAACTATGATCACCGTTGGCGGCGATGCTCAGCCAGCGACTGCCCTCGGCAAGCGCAGTGGGTTCGGAATAAAATGACGTTGTATTGTCCTGACCAATCTGGCTCTTGGTATTGCCGCCCCAGCACCACAGCGAGGCATTGTCCTTGATGGCGCAGGTATGGCTATTACCACTTGAGCTTGCCAGCCATTGTTCGGTTTCGATGCTCTCATCTTCATTGGTTTTGCTCAGCAGAGATGGTTTTTTGCTGTTTTCAGGGCTATGGCCCAATTGAAAACTGGTATTGCTGCCCCAGCACCAGAGAGTCTCGTCGTCTTTAATGGCGCAGCTGTGATTTGTGCCCAGGCTGACATTGCGCCAATCGGTGTTGGCTGAGATGGCAGCCGGCGTTTCTTGAAAGATAGTCGTGCCGTTGCCAACCTGGCCGGAGTCATTTTTGCCCCAGCAGTGCAGCGTGCCGGTTTCATCGATTGCGCAACTGTGTTGGTCGCCGGTGACGACTGTTTGCCAGGAATCGCTACCAATTGATCTAGGGCTGGAGACGGGGGCAGATATTGAACTGTTGCCAAGCTGGCCATTTTCATTGTTACCCCAGCACCACAGTTTGTCGTCCACATTTTTGATGGTGCAGCTATGTTCACCACCAGCGCTAATCACTTTCAGGCCGCTGGTTGGGCCAACGGTTTCTTCTGGTGGGGTGAAGGTGTCGTCCTCATCCTCATCCTCATCTTCATCAGGATTTTGAACTACTGGGTCTTCGGTAGGTGGATTGGTGGTGCTGTTGCTGATGCAGCCACTTAGACTTGCCAGCAGACACAGTGGCAATAGTATGAGGATTAAAATGCGTTTTAGATCTAGCTGGCTTGGGCGTAATAACATTTTTTTATTATATAACTGCTTCTCTGTAAGCGTCTGTTTTTGTTGCTAAAGCTTAAAATCATTTTGTCGCCATGCCTCAAACAGGGCGATGGCTACGGTATTGGACAAGTTTAGGCTGCGGCTGTTCGCATTCATTGGCAGGCGCAGTACCTGGTTCGACCCTAATTGTTGCAATAATTCATCAGGCAGGCCGCGTGTTTCCGGGCCAAACAGCAGCATATCACCTGGCTGAAAGTCCGGTTCGGCATAAGTTCGATTGCCTCGGGTTGAGAAGGCAAAAATTCGTTTGGGATCGGGTTTGAGCTGATCCAGCATGGCCTCAAAACTGTCGTGCTGCTGCACATCGGCGAACTCATGGTAGTCGAGCCCGGCGCGGCGCAGTTTTTTGTCATCCAGATCAAAGCCTAAGGGGTGGATCAGGTGCAGCTGTGAGCCGGTGTTGGCACAGAGGCGGATAATGTTGCCGGTGTTGGGTGGGATTTCAGGTTGAAACAGGGCAATGTGAAACATCTTTGTCGGCCAGGGCTGGTTGAAAAAAGCCCTGCTGCAGGTTGATGCAGCAGGGCTGGCGTGGTTCAAGTCTACATCGCAGTGGCGTGGTTTTAAACCTCGGTTTCCATGCCCAGTTCTTTGATCTTGCGGGTCAGGGTATTGCGGCCCCAGCCCAGCAGTTTGGCGGCATCCTGACGGCGCCCACCTGAGTAGGTCAGTGCTGATTTGATGACGATGCGCTCAAACGCTGGCATGGCGGTGTCGAGCAGGTTCTCCGAACCGCTGGCCAGGTACTGATCGCTCCAGCGTTTCAGGGCCGGCTCCCAGTCGTTGGAGGTCGACTCGCCAGGCTGGGGTGTTTTGAGTTCGGGCGGGAGGTCTTCCATGTGTACTTCACGTCCCGAGGCCATCACCGTAATCCAGCGGCAGATGTTTTCCAGTTGCCTGACATTGCCGGGCCAATCGAGGCGGCTCATATATTCCTCTACCTCTGGCAGCAGGATTTTTGGCTCCACGTCGAGTTCCTTGGCGGCTGCGGCGAGAAAAAATTTCAGTAGCAGGGGGATATCCTCACGTCGTTCGCGCAGGGCCGGGATGTGGATGCGGATGACGTTTAGACGATGGAATAAATCCTCACGGAACAGGCCTTTCTGAACATGTTCTTCCAGGTTTTGATGGGTGGCGGCGATGATGCGCACATCTACCTTGACCGGGGTGTGGCCACCAACACGATAGAACTCACCATCGGCAAGCACCCGCAACAGGCGGGTTTGCAGTTCGGCCGGCATGTCGCCGATTTCATCCAGAAACAGGGTGCCGCCATCGGCCTGCTCAAAGCGGCCGCGCCGCGCAGCCTGTGCGCCGGTAAAGGCGCCGCGTTCATGGCCAAACAGTTCTGATTCGAGCAGGTCGCGCGGGATGGCGGCCGTATTCAAAGCGATGAAAGGCTGGTCGGCCCGCGGGCTGTGTTTGTGTAGGGCGTCGGCAACCAGCTCTTTACCGGTGCCGGATTCACCATTGATCAGCACAGTGATATTGGAACGGGACAATCGGCCGATGGCGCGAAATACTTCCTGCATGGCCGGCGCCTCGCCGATGATCTCGGGCATGGCCTCGCTGCCTGCCTGGGGTTTACTGTCTTTGGCCTTGCGTTGATGAGCGATTGCGCGGCGTACCAGGTCGACTGCTTCGTCGACATCAAAGGGTTTAGGCATGTATTCAAAGGCGCCGCCCTGATAGGCGGAGACGGCGCTGTCCAGGTCCGAGTGGGCGGTCATGATGATCACTGGCAGGTCGGGGTAGTCAGCGTGGATTAGTTCCAGCAGTTGCAGGCCGTCGGTGCCGGGCATGCGAATGTCCGAGACAATGGCATCCGGTTGACCTTTACGCAGGTAGTCGGTGATGTTGAGGCCATTTTCAAAGCTGGTCACTTCCATGCCAGCCTTTTGCAGAGCCTTTTCCAGCACCCAGCGGATCGAGCGGTCATCATCGATCACCCAGACGTGAGTGTTTTTGTCAGTCATGACATCTCCAAGGGTAATAAAATTGTGAATATGGTTTCGCCTGGCCGGCTGTTACATTCGATCAGGCCGCCGTGTTGGTTGATCAGGGCCTGGGCGATGGAAAGACCCAGGCCGGTGCCTTCGGCGCGGCCGGTGACCATTGGATAGAAAATTTTGTCCAACATGTCCGGATCAATGCCTGAGCCATTGTCGATTACCTCGATTGAGGCGGCCAGCTTGTGGCGCTTGTGACCGAGGGTGATCTTGCGATGGATACGTGTGCGCAGGGTGATGCTGCCGTGGTCCTTGAGGGCCTGGGCGGCGTTGCGCGTCAGGTTAAGTACTGCCTGGATCAATTGATCTGGATCGGCATAGATGTCGGGCACGCTGGGGTCATAGTCGCGCTTGATTTCAATGCCTTTTGGAATTTCTGTCTTGACCAGTTGCCGTACCCGCTCCAGCAGTTCGTGGATATTGGTATTTTTCTTTTGTGGCAGGGTGTTGGGGCCGAGCATGCGGTTCATCAGGTTTTGCAGCCGGTCAGCCTCCTGGATGATGATGCCGGTGTACTCTTTTAGCTCTTCGCTTTCCAGCTCAGCTTGTAGTAGTTGCGCAGCACCACGCAGGCCGCCAAGCGGATTCTTGATCTCATGGGCCAGGCCGCGAATAACGTCACGGGTAGCGTTGTGCTGGGCCAGCAGGTGTTCTTCCTTGGCGATTCGCAGCTGGCGATCGACCTGGGTCAATTCTACTAACAAGGTCTTATTGTCGTTGGCGCTGGTGATCGGGGTAATGGTGCAGTCGGCCGTTATTTGGCGCTGATTGGGCAGCTGAAAGGCCAGCTCCCGCTCGGTAAAGGGGTGGCCGCTGTTTAATGCCAGTTCGACATTAGCGATGAATTTGTTTGAGTCAGCGAATAGTGCATGTAGATTGCCGCCCTCAATGCGGTGCAGGCTGAGAGCAAACATCATCTCGCCGGCCGGGTTTAGGTAGGTCAGGCGTAAGTCTTGGTCAAACACCAGCATCGCGGTGTTGGAATTTTCCAATATGCGCTTAAACAGGTTGTTTTGTTCCATCGGATCTTGAGTCATATAGATGCTTTAGCAAAGACCAAGCCAGTTTGTTTTGGGTTAACAAAATGTTTTGTTTATTTTATAAAAATCAATTGGTTATAGTCTGGATCTTGATTTCTTCTGATTGTCACTATTAAATCAGTGCACTGAATTATAGACGGTTGCACTAAAGTGATGCGTATTTATTCAGGGCAAAAAAAGCCCCCGACTGGCGGGGGCTTGATTTGGCTTTCCAGTCTCTGGATTAGAGGCTGTAGTACATGTCGAACTCAACAGGGTGAGTGGTCATGCGCAGGCTGGTAACTTCGTCCATTTTCAGATCGATATAGCCATCCAGCATGTCGTCAGTAAATACACCGCCGGCAGTCAGGAAGGCGCGATCTTTGTCCAGCGCGTCCAGCGCTTCTTCCAGTGAAGAACAAACCGTTGGGATGTCTTTCAGCTCTTCTGGCGGCAGATCATACAAGTTCTTATCCATGGCGTCGCCAGGGTGGATCTTGTTCTGAATACCGTCCAGGCCAGCCATCATCAGTGCAGAGAAGGCCAGGTATGGGTTAGCCGTTGGGTCAGGGAAGCGTACTTCAACACGACGACCACGTGGGTTGGCCACGAAAGGAATACGGATAGAAGCAGAACGGTTACGGGCAGAGTATGCCAGTAGAACAGGTGCTTCGAAACCAGGAACCAGACGCTTGTAAGAGTTGGTAGAAGCGTTGGTCAGGGCGTTCAGTGCCTTGGCATGCTTGATAACGCCACCAATGTAGTACAGTGCAGTTTCTGACAGACCACCATACTCGCTACCAGCAAACAGGTTGTCACCATCTTTAGCCAGAGACATGTGTACGTGCATGCCAGAACCGTTGTCACCAACGATAGGTTTAGGCATGAAAGTAGAGGTCTTACCATAAGCGTGAGCAACATTGTGGACAACATATTTCAGGATCTGGTTGTCGTCGGCACGTTTGGTCAGCGTGTTGAATTTAGTACCGATCTCACACTGGCCAGCAGTGGCAACTTCGTGATGGTGTACTTCAACTTCAACGCCCATCTCTTCCAACGCTAAGCACATGGCAGAACGCATGTCGTGCAGGCTATCCACTGGAGGCACTGGGAAGTAACCGCCTTTAACTGAAGGACGGTGGCCCATGTTGCCGCCTTCGAATACTTTTTCAGAGTTCCAGTCGGCTTCTTCTGAATCGATCTTGACGAAGCTGCCTGTCATGTCTGCGCCCCAGCGTACGTCGTCAAGGACGAAGAATTCTGGCTCTGGACCAAAAAAGGCAGTATCGGCGATGCCAGTAGACTTCAGGTAGGCTTCAGCGCGTTTGGCAACAGAGCGAGGATCGCGCTCGTAACCCTGCATGGTGTTAGGCTCAAGGATGTCGCAGCGAACAATCAGTGTCGTTTCGTCAGCGAAAGGATCAATTACTGCAGTGCTAGGATCAGGCATCATCACCATGTCAGAAGCTTCAATCCCTTTCCAGCCAGAAATAGATGAACCGTCGAACATGCGACCATCGGTGAAATCATCTTCAGAAACTTGGCCTGCAGGGAAAGAGATGTGTTGCTCTTTACCACGAGTATCAGTGAATCGATAATCGACGAATTTTACGTTGTTTTCTTTGATCAGATTTAGCACTTCGGCTGACATTGCTTTTTCTCCCATCGGATAAACCGTAGTTATGTATTTAAAGATTACTCGTCCGACCGCATTAATCATTGTGCGGTCCCTGAATTCTCAGTCACATGCCATAAAGCACGAAGCATGCCATGTGAGTGGCTTAAACAATTCAAACACTAACAAGGGTTTGCTAATTCTTGAATGGTGCAGAATGTTCTAAACCGGTGCTTTTATAGTTGTTATGCACCAAGGTGGTGCGACAATGCTTTTATTCGCCAATGGTCAGGGTAATGACTATCAGCTTCCCATCTTCTTTGGTTTCGCTGCTGACCACGGTGTGGCCATTGATACGGCACCAGGCGGGAATATCATTAATCGCTCCAGGGTCGGTGCACAGTACCTCCAATGTGTCGCCAGGCGCAAGTTTTTTTGCCTGATTCTGAGTGCGGATGACCGGTATCGGGCAGAGCTGACCTTTGACGTCCAGGGTGTGTTTGCTCATATGTACCATTCCTGTGGTAAGTCATCGCTGCTTAAGGGGGCGATGGTGTAGGGTTTTTCAGTACCGTCTGGAGTGACATAGTGAACCACAGCTTCTGCGGCGTTCTTGGCCTGGCCGAAGCGGGCCGTGATGCGGGCAGCCAGTTCTATGTCAGCTTGGTTTAGCTGTTCACCATCCACCAGCACCAGCGGGCCAGGGTGGCTGGTGCAATAAAGATAGGCAAAGCGTTTTTTATAACCTTCCATGAAGCGGTTTTCACCCTCTTCACGACCAACGATTAGTTTGAAGTGGGGGCGAGGACGAATGTGGCGGCCTACCTTGAGTAGCATTACATCGTCGAATTCATAATCCTTGTGACCCTGGACCTGCCATAGATCGACCAGCTTTTTTGAATAGCTTTCGTCGGTGAGAAAGCAGCAGCCACCGGCAGGCTGGGCGTAATCATCGAAACCGTACGCTTTAGCCAATGCCATCTGCGGCTTGCGTGAACGGCCATTGAAATCGTACATCTTGTCGCGCTCTATCCAGCCTTCCTGCTCAGCTTTGGTGGCGGGCAGGTTTTTTCCACACAAGGGCCGCACCAGCAGCTCGCCGGCACCCGAATCACGGGTGACGATGTTCATGGTGTCGCGCCGCTGCGACATGGGCCGTTGGCCGACCACTTCACCGGTGATGATGAAGTCGAAGTCGTTCTCCTTGAGCCATTCCATCGCCTTGCCCACCATGAAGGTCTTGCAATCGAGACAGGGGTTCAAATTGGCACCATAGCCGTGCTTGGGATTGATCAACACATCTTTGTATTCATCGATGACATCGATGATGTGCAGCTTGATGCCCAGTTGTTCCGCTACCCAGAGGGCGTTATTGCGCTTTTGCTTTTTCTGGTCCTGCTTGCGGATGGCGTGGGTGTGGCCTTCAACACAGAAGCCGGTGAAGAAGTTAATGCCTTCGATATAGACACCTTGTTCCTGCATGGCGCGTACTGCCAGCATGGAGTCTAGACCACCAGAAATAAGGGCCACTGCTTTGGCTTGTTTGGACATGATGATTTTGAAGCTGTAGGACTAAAAAGGCCGCTAAATATAGCACAATAGCGGCCTAAAGCGGCGATGTTGCTGTGTTGTCTGACTATATTTGTTAGTGGCGGGTTTCGCTGTCGTGTTTAAAGAGCTGGCCTGTGTTGCTGGCTTTGCTGATGCGGTTCAGTGCTTGCTGGCTGCCAGTTTCGTCCCACAGTTCAAAACTGTCCAGCAGGTCAAGTTGGTGGCTTTGTTGGTTAATCTCTCTAATGGCGTGCAAGACATCCATCATCGGAACAAAGTCTGCCGCCAGTTGGCCATAAAAGCCGTGGATCTTGTCGTGCAGCTGCTGGTAGGCACTGCGACCCAGATTAACAAAATAGCCCAGGCTGACCAGACGGCGTTTGGCGGTGTGTGGGAAAAGTCCTGACAAAAGCAGGCATTTGTCGCCAACATCGCGTAATTGCTCGTGTTGTTGCTGGCCCTGATTCTGAATGCCGTCGAGAAACTCTAGCGCAATGATGCTGTTGGTCAGCTCTGGCCGTTGCGTGAAGCGCATCAGGGTAAAGACCAGGTAGCTTTCCAGGGTCTCATCAAGTTGAAGGCTGGCGGCAATTTCGGCATCGCTGACCAGAGATTGCCATTGGGCGGTTGTTGTGGGCTCAGTAACGATATTGTTCATTGTCTTAGGTCCACCGTTTTACGACGCTTATTAAGGCTATCGGCTTATTGAGTAGGCCCCTTGAGCTAGCCTTATGCTTATTAACCTTTATATGTATGATGGCTTGGCTTGTGGTCGTGTAGAGGTGGTTATGTGTAAGTCAATATTGGGCCTAGTGTTCGGTTGCGCTGTTCCGGTCATGACGTTGGCGGATTCAGGCTTGTCAACAGCGCTGCAACTGGGTTACCGGGCCGATAGTCTTGATTGGACGATTGCTGGTGATATTAATGGTCAGAATCCAAATGTTCTGTCTGAATTGCAGTGGACCGATCTGCAAATTCCTCAGGTGAAATTGGATGTTGATGCATATCTGAGTAACTTTTATCTCAGAGGAAAGCTTGCCTACGGTGAGATACATAGTGGTGATAATCAGGATTCTGATTATTTATTTGATAATCGGAATGGTGAGTTTTCCAGGTCTAATAATGCAGCAGCCGGTGAGGTTGCTGATGCCAGTATCGGCTTTGGTTATCGGTTTGATACCTCTGACAGAGGCAGTAAATTTAGCAGCTACTTTATGCCCATGCTTGGCTACTCTATTCATAACCAGGATTTACAGACCACGGACGGATTTCAGACTTTTCCGGCGACGGGTGCGTTTGCTGGTTTGAACGCGACTTATGATACTGAGTGGGATGGGGTTTGGGTGGGGCTGGTCTTCGGCGAAGCAAATACTCAAACCGACCTGGCGCTTGAACTGAGCATGATTTATCACGATGTTGATTATCAGGCGGAGGCGGATTGGAACCTGAGGCCAGATTTTGCCCACCCCAAGAGTTATGAACACCTGGCTACGGGCCATGGTTTCACCTTGTCTCTTAATGGTCGTAAGCCGATTGACTATTCAAAGCACTGGTTCTGGGCTTTTGGCATTGATTATGGTCGCTGGCAGACGCGAGTCGGTCTGGATCAGACCTACTTTTCAGATGGAAGCACTATCCAGACTCGGCTCAACCGGGTGAACTGGGAATCCGCCGCGATTAATTTGGGCCTGGAATTGAGGATGTAAGCAGCTTGGCTGCAAACTGGCTGCAATCTCTGATGGCCAGAGGGTATAATCGCCTCCTTTTTGATATTTAAGCATTTCGAAGGGGATACCTTGGTTGCCAGTAATCAAGGCAGTATGACTGCCGATTGTGATCTTTCCACCTTTCAGGGCCTGATTCTGGCGCTGCAGAGTTATTGGGCAGAGCAGGGCTGTGTAGTCATGCAGCCTTACGATATGGAAGTCGGGGCGGGCACGTTTCATACCGCCACCTTCCTCCGTTCCATCGGCCCCGAGCCATGGCGGGCTGCCTATGTTCAGCCTTCGCGCCGTCCTACCGATGGCCGCTACGGTGAAAACCCTAATCGTCTGCAACACTATTATCAGTTTCAGGTGGTGCTCAAGCCTTCACCGCTTGATATTCAGGAGCTCTATCTCGGCTCGTTGAAGATGCTTGGTTTTGATCCGCTGGTGCATGATATCCGCTTTGTTGAAGACAACTGGGAGTCAC
>Ga0316207_10002755_pt1 | contig 17428 bp, 23 predicted proteins | sample 6weekpyrite_MG_FD_204943 | JGI IMG/M metagenome (GOLD analysis project Ga0316207, IMG submission 204943) | Microbial mat bacterial communities from mineral coupon in-situ incubated in ocean water Damariscotta River, Maine, United States -... | ecosystem: Environmental > Aquatic > Marine >...
CGCGCAATTTTTTTATCTGCAAGATCAGTTCTGACTTCATATAATCCGTCACCCATTGGGCGGCAGGTTGGCATTCCTATCGGCCAGCCAAATTCCACAGTTTTGATATCTTCACCAATCGCTTTTCGGTCGTCTTTTGAAAGCTTCAATAGCCAATCCTTAACTGGTTCGCTTCCATTCTTCGAAATATAGAAAGCCGCTGGCACTTTCTTTCTACTTTTTACCATACGTAATTGTACCAATTATGGTACGTCCAGTCAAGGTCAAACTTTAGCTTGTTATAGACAAAATCAAGTAATACTTTGTTTTGGACATGTTGCGCCCTGTTTTTGTCGGGAGTTAATGGCTAAATTTTGAAGACATTTTAGTAAATGATTCGGAGCAAAGAAAATGAAAATCACTCGTTCGGTTTTCTGTGTGATATTACTTATAGCAATTAAGACCAGCGTTCAATTCTGGGGTGAGTCTGACCATGAAGGAAATGGATTCATAAAGTGGGACATCCATATTAATGACTCAAACCACTTGTCTCAGAGATTTTAGGTTATCAACTTTTGTATAAAAGTTGATAACCCGCCTATCGATCTTATCTTGTTGTTCTTAAAAGAAAAAAAGGCCTTTTTGCTCCTTGTTTTTTGGTGTGCCTTCAACTATAGTTATCAACTAAGTAGTGCAAACTTAATAAAAGATGATAACTCGGAGGCAGTATGAGCAGGGGGCTAACACAATCCGAAAACCATCCTCAAAAAGGTTCGTCCATCAAGGTTGAGCCGGTTCGTGATCTCAAAGCCATTAAACGCATCAAAAAATACCTGGTAGAAAAACCGCGTGACCATTGTTTATTTTCCTTAGGTATCAATACCGCTTACCGCGCTAATGAATTACTGTCCATCAAGGTTGCTGACATTGAACATTTAGCTGTGGGTGATGTGCTGGAGCTTAAACAATCCAAAGTGAATAAATATCGTGGCGTCACCTTAAATAAAAATGTGATTGATTCAGTGTCGGCCTTAATCGCTAGTCGAAAATACCAGTCGGATGATTATCTGTTTTATAGTTTGCACGGGCCGGTATTAACGGTGCCCGCCGTGAATCGTCTGGTGAAGACCTGGTGTCGGGAAAATGGTGTCAAAGGCAATTTCGGGAGTCACACGTTACGCAAGACCTGGGGATATCAGCAGCGTATCCAGAATAACGCGCCGATCCCGCTATTAATGGAAGCCTTTGGACATACGACCCAAAAACAGACACTGGATTATTTAGGCGTTCAATCACATGAAATTCAAGACCTGTATTCGCTGGAAATTTAGGGAGATTTTTCTTATGGACGAAATCGCACAACCTGAATCGTTGCATCTCCGGTGGGAAAAAGATACGCGTTACTATAAAGTGATTTTACAGAAAGATTTGCTGGGCAGCTGGTGTTTAACGCGGGTTTGGGGAAAGCGAAATTCTGCGCTTGGACAAGTTAAGCATCTTCCACTGCCTAATTATCAGGAAGGCATTGTAAAAATCGCTGAGATTGAAAAAGTTAGACTGCAGCGAGATTATCTTCGTATTATTTAATAATGCTGATTTGATTACCCTCTATAATTCCACAGATATGAAGCTAGCCCCTATGTGAGCACAACAGTTTAAACACGCATCTGATGTTTTAAATACGCGTGGACCTTTGCCACGTTTAGACCTTAGCATGTGCGCATCGCCATCTTTTGCAATGAGTTTTAACGTCCAGCCTTTGTTGTCGCCAGACGGCTGAATAACGATTTTCTCTAACTCATTGGACTTTTGTAAGTGTTTTGCTTCTCGTTCTTGCATGATCAGGTATCCGTGGAATCGTTCAGTTGATTTTGGTTTTTCTGCTCAGTGTTTCCAGTATAGGCCTCCATTCTTGCTTTGAGTTTTAGCCCTGAATGAAAAGTCACAACACGGCGTGCAGAAACAGGTTTTTCTTCACCGGTTCTGGGGTTTCTACCTGGGCGTTGTGCTTTATCTCTTAAAGTAAAATTACCGAAGCTGGATAATTTTACACTGGTATTGTTTTCTAATGCGCAGCGAATTTCCTCAAAAAAGAGGTCAACTAATTCTTTCGCTTCTCGCTTATTTAAACCTATTTCTTCAAACAAGTGTTCGGCAATATCGGCTTTGGTTAATGTCATATCATTGTGTTCTCAGTATCGATGGATGAAAATCCAAAAAAAATATTCACTTATAAGGCAATAACAATACCAGTAATATGGGGTGCTGGCGGATATGCCCCCAGGATCTGAATTACAATATATTGATATTAAGAAGAAAATATCAACTCGCCATTTTCGATAGCAATACACGTCCTTGTTTGAAAGATTGACTCAACGTAAAACATTTTCACTCAAAACTCCGAATTCCTCGCAATTAGCCGTTATAGAGATACTAAAAATGAATAATTGGAGTTGAATGATGCGTACACCGAATAAAAAAGTAACAAAACAACTCAGCAGTGACTTTGGTTACAATGATGGTGGATTAGTTGCAGCATGGAAACGATTAGATTGGCCGCAAGATAACGTGCCCCGCATGAACGATGGGGTTGCAGGTTTTTCTAAAGCGGTCAATGGGGTTCAGCATAAACAGCTAAAAAAATAATTCCTTCTAAATTATACACAGTGTTTAGCAATGGATGCCGCTAAGTAACATTATTACCCATAGTGTTGCATGTTGTAGGTTATAAATGAAATTTACGCATATCATTGATCAATTGTCGGGAATACTATTGATTCAAAAATGCCTAACAGTTAATTAGGCAGAATATGGCATTGGCTTCATATGCGTGTTCTACCTATTAATAATAGCTTTCCTTTACAAACATTAATAATATGCATTATTTGGTTGCTTAGTATTGGTGTTTCTGAGATTTGCCAGAATTACAGTGATTCGTATTCTTGAGTAAGATAGTCAGTTTGATTAGAGGGATTTTTTGTACGATCCCTTCGGGCCAGACTATCCCAGGTTCCGCTTCGCTTCATCTCTGCGGGACAAGCCTTACATATTCCTATCGCCTGCCGCGTTCCACTTGCCTAAAAACAACAGAACGTAAAAAGCCACGTACTGTTAAAAGCTAAGACCAGTGATGTTCGCAAAAAAAACGCTCACAACACGAAAAGCAGTTGGAGTGTTATACCCTGCCCTGCCCCATAGAAAATATCGGAACATTTTTTCATTAGAATGAAATATTTTTAACTTATTAAAAACAACCCGCAGGGAAGCGAGAAGGATTTTATAATTTTTTTGAAATTATAAATAATCAGGTTTCAATAAGATCACCTAAGTTTTTGATTGAAATTGGCGTTTTATTGGGTAAATTTACAGTTATATCTAATTGTCCGCCGATAGCTTCCACATAGCCGCGCAGTGTAGAAAGTAACATATCAGAACTTTGTTCAAGACGAGAAACATTAGCTTGAGCCATATTCAAATCTTTTGAAACATGCGCTTGTGTTAAACCTGCTTCTTTTCTCAATTCTTGCAAAGACAAATATTCTTTTTCCAGTTCATCAGTACGGGCTTGAATACGAGCTTTTCTATCGTCTGGCAGAGAATCCCAAATATTATCTAAAGCGTTTTCTTTTGCCATGATTTTTTACCCCTTTAATTGTTTACAGTGATCATCAAAACGTTTATCTGCTTTTTTGATCAACGTTTTATAAAAACGTTTTTGGTCTTCGCCTGCTTTATCGCCTGCAACCAAAATTATGGCTTTTCGCTCTGGATCAAACGCGAAAGCCGCGCGCCATACCCCATTATCTGCATTAAACCTTAATTCTTTCATGTTCTTATACTTGGAATCATTTAGTGTATCTACATGAGGCCTTCCAAGATCTGGCCCTTGTCTTTTCAGTAACCCCACCTCAGCAAGTAAAGCATCCTGCACAGCTTCTGAAAGAGCCTTAAATTCCTCTTCAAACAGAGGATGTAAATCAACAGTCCATGTCATATAGAACCTTATCACCTATGATATATATCGTCAATGATATATATTACTTTAGTTTAAAAAGCGCTCGAGTGCCAGTTATTTTACTATACCGTATTTTTACAAAATCCTTTTAATCCCTTGCACCCCTTGAATGATCCCTTCGGGCCGGACTATTCCAGGTTCCGCTACGCTGCATCCCTGCGGGACAGGCCTTTCATATCCCTATCGCCTGCCGCGCGTCGCTTGTCTTTGATTTAGAGGCAACAGAACGTAAAAAACCACGTACTGTTACATGCGAAGTTTGATCTGCTTTTAGTGATGTTCGCAAAAACCGCTCACAACACGAAAAGCAGAAAGAGTGCTCTACCCTACCCTAATATTTCTAATCCGAAGAATTTAATAAATGACTAAACAACCCACTTTTGATGACTTCTGGCATTTCATAATTAAATTCAATATGTATAAAGTTTGAGATATGAAATGAAAAACTAATATTAACCCCCGCCAGTAATAATATCAGCACTATCCCAGTATATTTATTAATCATGTCAGTTGCCCCTAAGTATGGTTATTTCTACGAGGGGTTAAAAAGGTGATTTGCTAGTTGTTAAACTGCTTGAAGTCACAAAAAAATTGGACAGGTAACACATTCACACAAACCCGCACGTGGATTACCAAATGAGTAAATAACAATTAAGGCGTTAACAAGTTAATACGTTAACATAATAACTTGTTATTGTATTAACGTATTCACGTGCTAATATGTAACTATATTAAATAGTTAACATATTGGCGCGTTAATGACTGAGGGGTATTTATGATTATATTGGTCGGCGGAGAAAAGGGCGGCACAGGGAAAAGCATGGTTTCCTGTAACCTGGCGGCTTATCTTGCTCACAAAGGACGTGATGTGATGTTGGTTGATGCTGACCCGCAAGCCACATCCACAAAATGGGTGAACCGAAGAAATAAGCAGCACCCTGATTTACCCAAAATCAATTCAACTCAGAAGACCGGTGATGTTTTCGAAACTGTTAGGGATCTGGCAGGGCGTTATGATGAAGTTATCATCGATGCAGGGGGGCGAGATTCTGAGGAGCTTCGTACCGCTCTGGTCACTTCTCATAAGGTTATCACACCGCTTTTCCCAGCTCAGGACAACATTGAAACTATGGAGCGGATGATTGGGCTGGTTAAACAGGCAAAAGCCTTAAATCGGAGCCTAGAGGCCTTTGTGTTGATGAATCGCGTTAGCACGAATCCACAGGTACGCACGGTTTTTGATGCGGTTAAGTTCCTGGAAGAGCAGCAGGATGTTTTTACTGTACTTGGTCGTAACAAGATAAATGATTATAAAGCGTTCCAGGACGCCAATGCAGAAGGATTGTCAGTCATTGAAGCAACCCATGGAAAAGCAAAGGCACAGATTCAAATGCTTTGTGATTTGCTTTATGCGCCCGTAAAGACGAAAGAAGAGGAGGCCGCAGTTCATGGCTAAGAAAACAAATTTTAGTTTTGATAATAGTTTGCCACAGGTCGAAACTGCACAAGTGGAAGCATTTAAAAGTGGGATTTCAGACACCACGGTAAGGCCGATCAAAAAAGAAACAAAAGTAAAAGTTCAGCGCTCAGTAAAAGGGCTGAGAATCAGAACCGATTTGCAAAAGGATTTTGACAGATTGGTCTTTGAGCAGAAACAAGCTGATGGTAAAAGTGGGCCAGAACTGGCTGATGAAGCGATTGAGCTTTTACTAAAAGCATATAGTTAACATGTTAACACGTTAATCAGTTATCATATTAATTGGCTAGCGTGTTAACTAACTTTCTTTTTACAAAAATTAATAAAAGCCCCATCTGCGCTTTTTAACTCGGGCTCACCAGAGTTTTTCCAGTATTCAATCCATTGTGATTCCAACGCATAAACGTCCAGGTTAAATCGTTGGAGTATCTTTTTTGCTTTTTCGATGGTTTCAACTTGCAGGAAAGGGCGGCTTTGATCTGGAATTTGATTTTCAATGATTGGATTTTTAGCGTGAAATATAACTAATTCATCTTCAATCGTAATGCTGTAATCCGGTAAATGATCATACGTTATGATCTGATTAAGCATATATCTGAATTTATCGAGTTTACTATTCGAGCCTGATTTTTTGTGGAGTAACTGCATTCCGATTTTCCATTGTGCCTTGTTTCCGCAATGTTTCCGTGCAATTTCATAGATACGTCGTTCTAGGGGCTTACGAAGTCGGAAGTAACTTCGATTTATGGATAAAACATCATGCCCAACGACAGAATTATATAACCATTCTGACAAGGTAATTTCCAGCTCTAGCATTCGTTTCGTGTTTTTATCCTTAACAACAATTTCGTAACTATCGATAATCCCAAAGCCTTTGATGATTTCTTCATCATTCGTTTTTATATTTGTTTGGATTCTTGTTCCTGATAATCGCTCAAATGCTTGTTTAAGCCGTTTATACCCATCGCCACTGGTTTCCCTATTCGTTGAAACTAATAAATCATGCGCTTTAAAACGTATCTTACGGCTTGGACTTTCCCCTTTATTCATGCCTGCCATTAGCTGACTGATGCAATAAATCAATACATCCTTATCGTGAATGGTTGCCATTCCCCAAGCACTGGGGGCGATTGTCACGCTATTGTTATTATGTTCATAATGCCTGATTTTGGTATCTGGTTTTGTTGAGAGCGTAAAAAGTGGATGTTCCATCGAGGCAATGTCACTCTTTGGAATAACGTCTCCAAAATCACAGATAAACATATCTTGATCTGGGTGCCTATTGGGTAATAATGGCTTCATTTTTATTTCGTGGTTTCAGGAATAAATGACTTAAAGTAATATATCTTCGTGGTTTCAGGAATAAATGACTTAAAGTAATATATCTTCGTGGTTTCAGGAATGCAACAAATTTCGTGGTTTCAGGAATATATCTTCGTGGTTTCAAGAAGATATTTTCATGTATAAAAACATTTATCTTCGTGGTTTCAGGAATATATCTTCGTGGTTTCAGGAATATGGTTTCGTGGTTTCAGGAATATATCTTCGTGGTTTCAGGAATAATTCGACCACTTATCCACAAACTATGTTTTTGTTTTTATAGGGTATATATAGAACTGCTTATATTGTGTAACACTAATAACTATTATTTAACATTAATAACACTAGGTGCAGATGGTTTTATACTTGTGGATAACCCTGGAATCCTTTTTAAATTTTCAACAACTCGCTACGCTCGCTTAAAATAATGAATTCGCTTCGCTCATACTTAATCAATAAAAACATAAGCTGGTTCGTCTTACTTTCTCACTCACAAGCACTACAAACAAAAAACATCCTACCAGACACAAAAATATAAAAGTCTCTCCACGGGCCTTAGAATCGCTCTAAGTAGACTTCCCTTTTTCCTGCAAAGATTGATTCTTTGATCGATATAAACTATATATTGCCTATTTTTAGCAAGGTTTTCTATGTCAAAAAATACCAACATCATCTTGAGTGATCATTTTGATAATTTTATCGCTACAAAAATCAATGCAGGACGTTTTTCCTCCAAAAGCGACGCCATACAAGCCGGTATGCGATTGTTAGAAGAACATGAACAAAAAGTCGATGCGCTACGCGCTACTCTGGCCGAAGGTGAAGCCAGTGGCATTAGCCAACGAAACCTCAATGACATTGTTCAATATATTAAACAACAGTTAACCTCATGAGCTATCTTCTTTCCCAGAAAGCTGACAAAGATTTTGAAAATATCTACCGATATTTCTACTTATTATTTAATGAACACCAAGCTAACCAATACACCAATTCGCTAGAAGCCTGTTTTATCATGCTCGCTAAAAACCCCAACCATGGAAAAAACATTCATCACATTCAACATTGTGTCTTTCACCATAAACATGAAAAACACACCATCTTCTATCGTATACATAACACTCAACTTCTCATCATTCATCTATTGCATGAAAGCATGGATATCACCCCACATTTATAAATACCAATTCTCTAAGGCATCTTCAGCACAAAACAAAAACTCACCAACAACAAAAATGAGTTCGCTATCCTTCGGATACGCTCACCACCTTTTATGCCTTGTTCGCTAAGCTCACAATCATCACTTAATGAAGAAGCCATCAAGGGCGATTAGCTAACCCGTGATAAACTCAAACCTCAATACATCGATCAATTTTTAAACATTTTTTCCTAAAAGATATTTTTAAATCCTGCAAATCTTTACGATTTATCGCGTATAAACATTTCGCATAATGAATGATGCAGGTTAATCTACATAAGATGCCTCACCCCATGATCCTTAATATGTGCAATGCAAACGTTTTTCAGCCCACCAGCGCAATGTTGCCATACGATTTTTCATCGTCGCCGCGCTGACTTTTTCGGTTTTCCAATAATCAACCAAGGCATCGACATGTTTGGGTTTTAAGCTTTGCGATCCCATTTTCCGATAGCCCAATGCTTTTAATTGTTTTGTGGTCATTTGCAATATCCGATGTCGATTACTTTGTGTTAAGTAACTGCCATTGCGATTGTTTTAATACAATTGCATCAGTTGATGATTCAGATTATCCATAAGTTGCCCACCGTTTCGTTACTGTTTTGACGTTAAAACAGTCGTGTTCTGAAAAGGCATTATTTCGATCGACTGTTTTGCCACCGTTGCGACGGTTGCAGCAGTGCCTATACAATTAACACCTTGTTTTATTTACTATTATTTGGCTGTTTATTTTAATCGTTGCGGGTTTCAAGAACCTGCGATTCATTGCGTTATACAATGGGTGTGATTGTTTTGGTGAGTGTTGATGATCACACAGCTGTCAATCGCAGACTGTGTCGCATCACTGAAGCAGTGAATGCGTAACGATCTGAGGACACCACTCCTCTCGATTAAAACATTGCTTAGAATGACTAAGCGTGAAGCAACTCGACAGGCGATGATTACTTCATCTGAACAACCGGATTCGACAGATTAATTAAATCTCTTCTGTACATAATCCCTTACTGCAACTAACTCGTTATCTTCCATTTGACTTAATACATCACTCATTGATTTACCTCCTTTTAAATAAACTGATGAATCGATTAATTTCTGTATTTCTGTATTTCTGTATTTCTGTATTTCCGTTTTCATTACACATAGCTAACTGCTTAATATTTTCATACTTTGACTCCTTTAAGTTCATCTGCTGACCTTGTTTTTCAATTTCATTTTTAAAACACGTTCGTTTGTATACCCACTTTGAAATGAGTTGGGTTCTCGTTTTACAACTGTTATTTCAATCAATATGATGCGCACTGACGCTCAGTCAGTACGCCATTTTTTGGCATTAAGCTCATTACCTGAGCTTGTTTATTTCAGGGAAATATTTTTTTTGGCAAGAATTGATTTCTGATTTGGCACCCTTTTCACGGCGGATGCTATTAAACGCGATGATTATCCCGTTTAACCACGGCCTATTTGTCATGTTAGGCATCATGATAAGTTTTTATAGTATAGTAAAAAAAATATTGTTTTAAAACCCCATAACTTGCTCGTCACTTTTTTTTTCGGGCTACATCCCTGATTCCTACTGACGTTACGCTGCGCGTCACTACCTAGTTGACACAAGTAGTGACGCGCAGTTTTTATCGCCTATTTATTTGTTGGCAACAATCTTGTGCCAAAAAAAAGCCCTTCATCAGAAGGACTTCTTTTTTAACTTTCATACTATGCTTTCGTTTTTTTAAAAAACCATTTAGCGTTGACTCATTTGTTCCCTATTCCCCAACGCTGCCAATAATTCGTTTACCTTACGTTCGTTGCTTTCATCGTTTCCAATGGATTGAGATTCGAATTCTGGCAAGCGTTTTGGTTGATTTTACTAGTACATTGCATTCTCATACTGATTTTGCCAATTTTTTGTATCCAAAACGTTGTTTCATTAATATTGATAGGGTGATAATTTGATGAATGGCTATCAATCAATGCTTATTTTCTAGGTAGTATTTTTTAGAAAAAAATATGAGCATACATTTATTTCAGTTTATTCAAACGAATAAGTTAAAAAATTATGGAATATCCTAAATACGAAGAAATTACAGATAAAGAAAAATATCTGGACAGTATTAAAAAGAATATTGTTGCAATACTTTCTGTGGATTCTGAAGAAAAACACAAAAAGGATTTATTGGATATATGTATTTGGCATCTCACAGAAATTAATGGTAAATACAACACTCGATATCGCTCTGAAGGTGCTATGAACAAAAAAAACTGGAGCGAGGTTCAGCATGAGCATGTTTTTCAAAGAAAAAAACTCATTTTACGTTTATTAGAAAATAATGATGTTGAATCAGTTATGAGAGATGCTGTAGCTTGCCTCGTTACAAAAAAAGAACACCAATTACTTTCTAGTGCAACAAAGGGAACAAAAATTGACGGTTGGGAGCGTTATAAGCTGGCAGGGATTAAAGTTTATGACCTTCAGGAGAAAGCATTATTTAACGGATTGTCGTAACGCATGCAGTAAAAAATTCATATTATGGGATATTTTGTGATTACCATTTTTGGGTGTATGGTGGTCTATACCCCATTGATGATATTATGTTCTTTAACATATTGATTAATTAGCTTCTGAATAATAAAAACAATATAAAAGGCAAGTGCGATGCGTAACCTATTAATAATTTATATATTTCTTATGTTGATAGCTTGTTCGTCAGATCAAACACCTGATGAAAATGGGCAATCCAATCCACAAGTAGACACAGATAGCCCTTCTAGCGCTTCAGAAAGTTTGCAGTTTTTTGCTTACGCAAGAAGTGCTGAATCTTCTCAGTGCTTTCAATTATTAATTAAAGATGGAATTCTTAGTCAGAAAGCGGTCGAGGCTAGTTTATGCAATTCAAGTACAGCGTTACTTTTACCTAACCCAATAAATCAACTAGTTTCGGTAACGCCTATATTGAGCGGAAGTATCCAGTGTCCCAATGGTGGACAGAAAATCAATGTAGGTATTGATAAAAATAGTGATGGGGCGCTTAACCCTAATGAGTATTCGACCTCTTCTTTAGTGTGCAATGGTGTATCCCCTTCGTCTCCACTGACTTTAGCTTCTCAGGTTATTGAATCAAGTAATTTGCCTGTTGGAGATAATGAGTGCCCAACTGGGGGGCAAAAAATACAAGTTGGAATTGATAGTGATCAAGACGGCAATTTATCGGAGCTTGAAACATCCTCTATAGCTTACGTGTGTAATGGTTCTGATGGAGCTGACGGAACTAACGCACTAATTGATAATTTTTATATTACTAAGCAGCGAAGTGGTGGTAATTCGATTAGTCTGTCTTGTCCTACAAATTCTAGGTCGGATACCTTGTTTTATTCAGATTTTTATACTACGGAATCGAATGGTGAAGGCAAGCCTTATAAAACGTGCGTCTCTGAAACATGTATGACTGATGTGCCTAATGGCGTTAAGTATCAAACAGCGAATTCTGGTGAGGATTGTGTTAACAGTTTGTTTGAAAGCGTTACGTGTCTTAATGGGAGCATTAATATTGGTGATGTCTGTGTTAATGACAGTGTGCCTGAAGAATGTGCAGTTGGTCAGGTTGATACGACAAGAGGATGCGAGGTGCCTATAGACATTCAAATATGTACATATAATTTTGTTAATGACAATCAGTGTGTAAACAGAGTGGAAAATGGTATTTTGTGCGGTATTTATAATGAGCCACTAGTGGTAACTGCTGCTGATCACATCGTTACATGTGATCTTACTTTTAATGATGATGTTATCATTGAGGCTGGCGCAAATTTTCTAGTTGACGAATATCTGGAAATTTCTTTTTCTGGTGTTTCAGCAATAGGAACTGAGTTAAATCCTATATCATTCAGATCTTCCCTTGGTAATCCATTGGGGTATTGGGAAAGCTTAAATATTAATGGAAAGAGTGATTCTTTTTTCTATGACATAGTTGATGGTTATATCTCTGGAAGTCGGTTGGCTTATGTGAATATTAGTAATGTGGATGGAGTTAAAGATAAGGATATTTATTTTAAAGATGTTTATCTTTCAAATATATCCATTGATTCAGCGAGCAGCGTTCAAATCCAAAATGTGCTTTGGGAATCTTCAATATTAAATATAAAAGAAATAGACTCAGCTGGATATACAGCAACAAAATCCACGCTTACTGATATGGATATTACAACTACGGGTATTTCGAGATTATATGATATTTTTGTTGTAAATACTGTATTTAAAGGAGAGTCTGTTGGTCTATATCAGGATTCCTTTGGATTAGCTTCAACTTTTAATGGGGGGCTAAACACTGTCACTGGAGGGTTGTATTTTAGTGAGATAGTAGAGGGTTTTTCATGTGGTTATGGGGCTTATATCTATGGTAACAGCCTTTCTAGTCCTCTTTCATCAACTTGCCTTAAATCCTCGGATAATACCGATGGAGTGGTTTCGGATAAGAAGGGGGTTCATATAATGCAGGACAATGGAATTAAAATCGGTGTTCAGCAAGATTCTAAATTTAGAGCCTTGTTATTTGATAAATATGGTTTTAATAATTCACCTTCCCTTCAATGGTCTGCTACTTATGTTGTTGATGGTGTGGAGTTTGATTATTTGACAACTTGGCAAGGTGAAATACCAACAATTAATTTTGATTTTCCTGAGTATTATGGTCTGTCAGTATCTAGTGTTGATGGGTCTGAATTAATCGGTAAGGATAATATTTCTGTTAGTGCACGATAGTTAAGGTGAGTGTGCTTTTTACTGGTTGTGGAATCTGGTGGTTACCCTGCTATCACGGCGGCAAGAATATCGGGCCGATGCCTTTGCAGCTGAGTTAGGTTTGCGGGATGAAATGATCGCTTACGATGTTCTCTCGAAAATCAAGCAATATTTGCGAATTAGAAAAAGGAGAAAAAATGGAATTAGGTTTGGTCGATCAACTCGCATATTGCACCGTTCGAATTGAATGTGACTTGGGAAACAATATCGTTTCCACTGGAACTGGGTTTTTCTTTCATTTTTGTGATGGAGAAGAAAAAGTATTACCTGCCATTGTTACAAATAAGCATGTCCTTGCAGGGGCTCAGAAAATACGTTTATTTCTGACAAAAATGAATGAGAAAAAACAACGTCTCAAAGGCCAACACGAGATAGTTGAATTTGATTTAAACAAAGATGATCGTATTAGAATCGCATTTCATCCGGAAAATTTGGACATGGCGATTATAACGCTTGGCAAGTTCCTGCTTGATTCGGAAGAAAAAGGCATTAGATATTTTTTTAAACCCATTGCAAACGATTCAATACCGTCTCAAGAAATACTCGATGATTTTTCTGTCATGGAAGATATTATTATGGTTGGATATCCTAGCGGTATGTTTGATGAAAAAAATAATATGCCCATTATAAGAAAAGGAATTACCGCTACTCATCCAGCTCTTAACTATCAAGGGCGCTCAGAATTTGTGGCTGACATAGCTAGCTTCCCAGGTAGCAGTGGCTCACCAGTATTTCTTTTAAATCTAGGTGGATATACAGATAACAAAGGTATTTATCACCTGGGAAAGCATAGATTATATTTGTTAGGTTTATTGTACGCAGGCCCTCAATATAATGCTCAAGGGGAAATCACAATAGCACCCATACCAACAACAAATAAACCGATATCGCAAACTAAAATTCCCATGAATCTAGGTTACATTATAAAATCGAACAATTTACTAATTTGGGAAGAGTATGTTAGGGGTAATGTGTCATAAATCATTTAACAACAAGCAACACTGCAGCGGTCAGGTTATGCGCGACATTCGGCCTGAAAAATATTTACCTCATTATGTGGGAGTAACTTTATATGACTTTTCCTAAAGAACTTATCGGAAAGCTATGGCATACAACAAGCGTTGAGAGATATGAGCAGATTCTTGTGAGTGGAGATATATTACCAAACCCGCCAATAGATGATTCTGAGAGATGGAAAACAAATAAAGGTTCTGATTTATTCCCGTATGTAAGAATTCTTGGAGGAGTGAGTCTTTTTGATTTTGATAATTTCGATGAAGATGACTATTCTGAAAAATACCCAATTTGTAGCTGGTCTACATTTGTACCCTATACCAAAAAATGGAAGGAATCGGTATGGATTGAAATTCAACAAGAAAAAATCATAGATAATTATATTTCTGGTCACGAGTTGCTATTAAGGTGGAAAAAAGATGAAGCCTATAAACATACATTTATGCCACTTATTGAAGCCGCACACCTTGGTCCAATTCCTACTAGCGCATTTGGGGAGATCCTCATAAGTCGATCAGAGAATTCGAAGCTGGTGGAGTATGATGTTGCGAGTTAATTGCTGACGTTAGGTTTTTTTGGAGGAGTTTTGGCTTACATAGGAAGTTTATTTATCGCAGGTTCCGAGGAATTTGAGGAAAAGTATAAATCCGGTATAGCATACGGGCTTGCAGCTAAATCAAGTGTCGATTTTTTGTATGAGTTTGATGACTCCACTTGGCAAGTGGAGTTAAAAAAAGATGTAAGTGACATTGTAGCGAGAAGCACTAAAGAACTAAATAAAGAAATTTTGGCATCTGATGGGTTTGAAATAATACAAAGAGCATTAGATATACTTTCTGTAAAAAACATATTTTCAATTACTTTAGATAATCCTGCAACTAGAAGTATAGGTGTATATTGCCAGAATAAAGAATCGATTTTGTTTCACTACTCGTTAACTGATTTTCCAATGAGCATGAATTTTACAATGACGGAGTTTGATAGCCAAAATATCGAAATTATTCAACCTTTACCTCCTGAGCCAATATGGAATGAATCTTATAGATATTACCGTCTATCACAGTCTGGAAATGACTTATTTGAAGCTTATCGGAATCTATTTTTGGGTTTCGAAGCCCTGATTAATGCGATTTGTCCTAAGCATAAAAAAGAACGGGAGCGATCATGGCTTAAAAGGAGTCTAGGTCAAATTGATGAAAAAATAAATTTGTCTCAACACTCACAAACCGACTCTGAAAGCGCTGTAGACTGTATAATTAGAACTCAATATAAAGATATTCGTTGTCGTTTATTGCATGCAAAATTACCTAATGCTCAACTTCCTCATTCGCGTTTGAATCCAGTTGATGTTCAAACTGCTTATGAACAATTAATTCGAATCTGGAGGCAAATTGCATGTCATTATTTTAATGTTCCTAATTACGGGGGGCTTGTCACGAATATTGGTTTTGAAAAAATGATGTTGAAGTTTTTTTCAAACAATACTATTTTGTCATACACTATTGATAATTCACATCTCAATAAAGATGACAAAAAACCAAGCCCTAAAGGGGATGAAGTAAATATATTTGAAGTAACTGATTATTCTGGTGCAGTAAGGCCAGGTGTGGTTCGGATTCATGGTTATGAAAAAATAAATAGTAGCTCTGGTAAATATGTTAAACCTATTCATAGAATTTGTTGTTTGAATAATGAGATACTTTTTAGTATCTCATATATAGAATCTGGGTTGAAAATATCAGGTGTAGATGGATGGGAGTCTATCCAAGAATTACGTTTGGTCAATACATCACAGCCCACGGCGGAGTTTAAAACTTAACAAGCAACGCGGACTGAACTTGTCCTTATATAATTGGTAGTCCGTTTAAGAAAAATAAGACGTCAAAGCGATAACTCGTCGGTGAATTTTGGTAAGAAGGAGGCTTGTTGCGCGACTACAGTATGTCGCGGATTGGGTGGTTTGGGAAGTTAGGCGGTTTAATATCACATTCCACCAATCTGATGTGTACGTCATTAATTAGCTGCAACAAGGAAGAAAACATTGGCAAATATTCCAATAATACGTTCTGAAGGTGATCTTGAGATAGTTTTACTTCATGAAACACATGGTCTACTTGCGGATATTATTAATCCAGACCTTTATTTTGTTGGAGGCACATCACCTGATCAGTCGGTATTATTTCACACCCATTCTTCTTTTGATTTGTTTCTAATCCTGCTGATTGAATTTATCGCTGAAGGACAAAAAAGTGCATATATTGATAAAAAATACAGAAACTTATCCTTGCTTACAGGTCTTCTCTGGCTTTGTGATAAGCATAAAAATGAGGGAGAAGAAAGCGGATTAAATATTGCTATTTTGAAATTTAATTCTTGGATTAAGAGAGAGGCAGCAATTAAGTTTTGGTGTCCAGAAGTAGATACAGAAATTGAATTTATGCTGTCAAATGAACAATTAATTTCATTTGGCGCAAATACAACAAAGCATCATTTTCTTCGCTTGTCGACATTATTTGGAAAGCTCGAATCAAAATGTAACAAGGCTGGGTACGTATTTTCACCTCAACAATTATCTGCTGTACTTCCATCGATGATAGATGAAGTGAATAACCGTCTTCAATATCATTCTAGTTATATTATTGAGCTGTTGGGAAATGTGTTTATTTCTTTAAACGCACTGATAATAAGGCGTTTTGAAAATAATCCAACAAATAGAGTATTGGAAATGGAGTTTCCAGAAGGAGTTACGTCTGACACATTTAAAGATATGTATGGTTCCGTACTGGTTTTTAAACGGTATGAGAGATCAAGAATCAGTAATTATACGCCAATTACTACACATTATTTGAAGTTGAGATACAAGTGAATGCAAGATATTTATTTACAATCTAGGGAAGGGATATGGTATTAAATGCCTTTAGCTGCGAGCTGATAATTGATGGAGAATTGTGTACTGTTCACAGGGTTAAGTCAGGGAAAACATGGAGAGCATACGGTACTTTTCGTACTAGACAAATAGAAGGCAAAGGTCGAACAGAATCTGAAGCGCTATCTGATTGGAAGAGTCGAGCCAAATATGAAGCTAATGGATAATTCTGGGTTTATCCCATGTGTAGTAGATCATACTAATTCTATACGTAGTGTTTTTCCAACAGCACGAGCTGCATTATCCAAAGTATGAAGCGTTACAGAGGTGTTTTCTGGGTCAAGCAAGCGGTTCAATGCGGAACGGCTAGTTTCCATTAATTCAGCCATAGCTGTTTTAGAAATATGTTCTTTTTCCATTTTCTGACCTATTTCCCAGGCAATCACTCGTTTGATTGCTGCAGCATTCACTTCAGCAAGTTCGCCCGTTTCCGCTAATAGATCATCGAATGATGAGCCAATATGTTTGTTACTTTTAGCCATTTTCTACCTCTTTTTTCCGTTTCTTCGCCAAATCTAGGTCAGGTTTTGGCGTTTTCTGAGCTTTTTTAATAAAGCTGTGAAGTAAAATCATTTTATTACTATTGAAGCAGAATAAAACTCGCGCAATTTTTTTATCTGCAAGATCAGTTCTGACTTCATATAATCCGTCACCCATTGGGCGGCAGGTTGGCATTCCTATCGGCCAGCCAAATTCCACAGTTTTGATAT
>Ga0316207_10002756_pt1 | contig 17426 bp, 13 predicted proteins | sample 6weekpyrite_MG_FD_204943 | JGI IMG/M metagenome (GOLD analysis project Ga0316207, IMG submission 204943) | Microbial mat bacterial communities from mineral coupon in-situ incubated in ocean water Damariscotta River, Maine, United States -... | ecosystem: Environmental > Aquatic > Marine >...
GTCAGGTTCAGCGCCCGATACAGATGCGGAAACAACTGCCCGCCGCGCGAGGGCTCCCAGACCAGCTTGTCGCCCAAAGCCCCGGCGTCCAGCGCCAGCAATACCAGGCCGTGCTCGCCCGCGAAATGCCTTGCCGCGGTCTCGGCGGCCTGCCCGGCGGTTGAGAAATGCACATAGCCGTCGGCCACATCGACCGGTGCGCCCGGCGTGGTGCCCGCCGCCCTGAATGCGTGCCATTCATCGGCGCGGAATATCTTGAAGATCAGCATGTCCCACCTGTTGCCCGCTGGCCCGGCGATGGTCAAGCCGCTGCTTTCATCGCGCCGTGACATGCGGTCGCTAGGGCAAGAGGCGCAAACGGCTTTGACTCCGGCGCGACTCGGCGCCACTCTGCGAATATCAACCATAAGGGGGTTATCATGCTCGCACGTATCCTGATGTCGTCCGCGGCCCTGGCGCTGAGCGCCGGCGTGGCCATGGCCACGACCGACTATTCACTGACAATTCTGCACACCAACGACTTTCACGCCCGTTTCGAGCCGATCAGCAAATATGACAGCGGCTGCTCTGCCGAGGACAACACCGAAGGCAAATGTTTCGGCGGCTCCGCCCGGCTGATGACGGCGATTGAGGCCGCCAAGGCGCGCACCAACAACTACATCCTCGTGGATGGTGGCGATCAGTTCCAGGGGTCGCTGTTTTACACCTATTACAAGGGTAAGGCCGCCGCCGAGATGATGAACAAGATGGGCTATGACGCGATGACCGTGGGCAACCACGAATTCGACGACGGCCCCGAAGTGTTGAAGGGCTTTGCCGAATCGGTCGATTTCCCGATCGTGATGTCCAATGCCGACATCACCGGCGAGCCTTTGCTGGAGGGCGTGATCAACAAGGCCGTGATCATCGAGCGCGGCGGCGAAAAGCTGGGCCTGATCGGCCTGACGCCGCAGAACACCGATGAATTGGCCAGCCCTGGGCCGAACGTCAAGATGCTTGATCCCATTGCTGCCGTGCAGGAACAGGTCGACCGGCTGACCGCCAATGGCGTCAACAAGATCATCGTGCTCAGCCATTCCGGTTATGAGCTGGACAAGGCCGTCGCGGCGGGGACCACGGGTGTCGATGTGATCGTCGGCGGCCATTCGCACACGCTGCTGTCCAACACCGACGAAAAGGCCGCCGGACCCTATCCGACCATGGTCGGCAACACGGCGATTGTGACCTCGCGCTCTTACGGCAAATATCTGGGCGAACTGAACGTCACCTTCGATGGCGACGGCAACATCGTCACCGCCATGGGCGCGCCGGTTCTGACCGATGCCTCGGTCGCCGAGGATGCCGCCACCAAGGCGCGGATCACCGAACTGGCGATGCCGCTGGAAGAGATCCGCAACAAGGTCGTGGCCGAAACGTCAGCAGCGATCGTCGGCGACCGCACGGTTTGCCGCGCGGTGGAATGCCCGATGGGCAACCTGGTGGCGGATGCGATGCTGGACCGGGTGAAATCGCAAGGCATCCAGATCGCGCTTGCCAATGGCGGCGGGCTGCGTGCCTCGATCGATGCGGGTCCGGTGACGATGGGCGAGGTTCTGACGGTGCTGCCGTTCCAGAACACGCTGTCGACTTTCCAGATCACCGGCCAGACGCTGCTGGATGCGCTGGAAAACGGTGTCAGCCAGCTTGAGGACGGCGCCGGGCGGTTCCTGCAGGTGTCCGGTATGAGCTTTGCCTTCGACAAGGCGGCGGAACCGGGGTCGCGGATATCGGACGTGATGGTCGGCGGCGCGCCGCTTGATCTGGGCGCGACCTATGGCGTGGTCTCCAACAACTTCGTGCGCAATGGCGGCGACGGGTTCAAGATGTTCATCGACGCGATGAACGTCTATGATTACGGCCCCGACCTGGCCGATGTAACGGCGGAATACCTGGCGGAAAAAGGGCCCTATACGCCCTATACCGACGGGCGCATCGCCGAGAAGTAATCTGATTGAGGCGGGCCTGCGGCCCGCCGCCCGATCTGTCAGGGCCGCGGCGCAAGCCGCGGCCCTTCCGGTTTGGCGCTCGGCCGCGCTGCCGTGCCCGGAAGGCAAGGCCGAGAGAAATGGCTGACCCGCCGCGCGCCAGAGGTTAAACATTCGCCATGTGTGGAAGATTTGCCATCACCCTGCCATCCGACGCCATGGCCCAGCTGTTTGGCGCGGCCCCGGCCAATGATCTGCCGCCCGTGCCCAACTACAATGTGTGCCCGACCAACCAGGTGCATGTCATCGCCCGTACCGACGGCGCCCGCCGCCTGAGCGCCATGCGCTGGGGGTTTCTGCCGCATTGGTACAAGGCGTCCAACGACGGACCGCTGCTGATCAATGCCCGCGCCGAAACCATCGCGCAAAAGCCCGCTTTCCGCGCCGCCTGCCGCGAACGCCGCTGCCTGATCCCCGCCAGCGGTTTTTATGAGTGGACCAAGGACGCGGACGGCAATCGCCTGCCGTGGTACATCCGCCACGCCGACGCCAGCCCGATGGCCTTTGCCGGGATCTGGCAAGTCTGGGACAAGGGCGAAAGCCCGCTGACGACCTGTGCCATCGTCACCACCGCCTCCAGCGGCGGCGTGCAATCGATTCACCACCGCATGCCCGTCACCATCGCGCAACCTGACTGGCCGCTTTGGTTGGGCGAGGCGGGCAAGGGCGCGGCGCGCCTGATACAATCCGCGGATGGCGCCCGGTTCGAATTTTTTCGGGTTGATCCAGCGGTTAATTCCAACCGGGCGCAGGGGGCGGAACTGATCCAAGCCGCACTAGTGGATCGAATCTGACGTTTCGAACCACCAGGCTTCTTGATGATGGATCAACTTATCAAAACATTTGAATGGCTTACGCGCGCCTACCTCTTCTGCGGCACGGATTCAAATGTTTCGGTCGATCCACTAGGTTGGAACCAGTGAGTGGATAGTCAAGGAGTTGCAGATGGAGCGCGGTGCACTTGTCAAAGCTCCCACCCGTTTGCTGAACCGGCTCAAGACCCAGACCCTGGCTCTGACCCGCCGTCAGACCAGGGCGCGGCTGGCCCAGGTCGAACGCCAACTCTCCATCACCGAAGCAGAGTTCGAGGCGCGGCTCAAACAGGATCGGGCCCGCCCGCTCGGCATCCTCGCAAATGCCCTCATCCAGAAAAACCGCACCTGGACCGAAAATTTGCTTGATCAAGACGGATACCCAAAGTGCCGCTTTTTCGGATTTCAGCCTTGCGCAGAAGTTGCGAGGCGCAGATCCCTGTTTGATCGGACCTGGGTCTCCGAGCAGACAGCGGCCTGGCGATGGTTCATCTTACCCAAGCATTTTAGCGGCTCACGCGCGCCTGTCTCTTCCGGGTGCGGATCAAAGTGTATTGGGCGATCCGCTAGGCGTCGGCCCATTTCAGTTGCGACGCAAAGCGCGGCCTGGTCACGACGATGCTTTCAAAATAGAACGGCTGCAACGTGATGTTTATGAACGGAATGAAGGCGACGTAGGTTTCCACCACGATGGCCACGCCGGGGTTGGCCATGTTGGGCACATGCGGCATCAGTTCTGCCAGGGTGGCATCGGTGATCGCGGCGGCGGAGCCACTGCCGGCGGTGGAATAAGACCATTCCAAGTCGTGCTTGTTGGTATCGGCGTTGTACTTGATCACCGATACCCGCAACACGGTGGGATTGGGCGACTGGGTCAGGATGTCCAGCACATCGTTCATGCCGTTCATGTAGTTCGGCGTGATATAGTCCGTCTCTCGCGACAGCAGGTCGCTGATCGTATATGAGGCGCGGACATTGGCGGCCATCGAGCGATAGCCATCAAACAGAACGAACATCCCGAAATAGCCCCAGATCAGGATTGGAAAGATCAGCACGGCCTCGACCGACAGACCGGCGTGCTGGCCGCGCAAGAACCGCTGGAAACTACGCAAAAGGGGCATTTCGTCAACTCTCATCAGGACGGCTCGTTCACGAAGGCGGATGTTGCGACGATGCCATAATAGCCATTACCACCCAGTTTGGGCAGCCGCAGACCAAGACCGCTTACCGGGTTCATGGTTTGAAACACGGCGCAGACCGTAACCAGCATCAGTTCGTTCTTGAGACCGGGCGTAAAGCTGAGCGCGGGCGTGATGTCCTGTTCGCGGTCGACGCATTGCACGGCGCCCGTACGAATCGCGAAGGTTTCGGTGCTGACGATTTCCAGCTCAATGTTCAGCGACTGGTCGCAATCCGGGATCACGCCGGCATATTCGCAGATCCGCGTTTTCAACTCGTCATGGGTCGGGGTTTCACCGATACCCAGGCGCAGCTCGCGCACGACCATATCGGTCGCGCGCTCCAGCAAGACCTGACGCGATGTCAGCATGGCCGCCTCGAACGACGAACTGAAAATCCCGATGAAAAGCGGGAACAGAAACACGAACTCGATCGTCGCGTTGGCGTCCTCGGCAGCCAGCCGCGCGCGCAGAGATCGCAGCAGCCGGATCACTGGACCAGCCGCAACTGGTTGATCTGGCTGGCGATCGACTGGAACGCATAGCTGATGTCCAGCCCTTCGACCCGGAAGAAATGCGCGGGGCTGCTGGCACAGCTTTCCAGCCGCGCGGCGGAACTGTCCGATACCTCCAGGCCGACCGAAAAGATGATCACGCCCTGGTTCTTGGCCGCAGTGCAGATATTCTGCATCCGCGCGTTCTTGGCCGACCCACTGACCGAGGTATCGGCATTGTAGATCTCGTTGCGCATCGAATAGCTGTAATACATCGGGTAGACGTTCTGTTTGGCATGGATCCTCATCGGGACCTGCGCCCAAAGGTCGGGCCAGGTCAGACGGACGGCGTTGCCGTAACCGTCAGGTTGGTCGTCCCAGTCGCGGGGATAAGTCCAGTAGAAGTTGTTGCTGGTCAGATCCCAGTCGTTGGACGCCTGCGGCTCGGCGCCATTGCCGTTCCAGATCGACACCCGGTTGTCGCTGGGATCGATCCAGTAATCTGTGATACCGCTGCGATAGGCGTCCTTCATGTAGTACTGACTGGTGTTCACCCCATCCGTCATGACCACGATGATCTTCATCGTGTCGTCATCGGTATAGTTGAACGGCCGACCGGAAAGCGTGGCACCGACGTCGCCTGTGGCGATCATGTTGTTCACCACGGGTTTGGAGCCGGGATCCAGCATCGCGGCGCCCCATTTCAAACCGATGTCGGTCGAAGTGTTGCCGGTGGCGGTCAGTGCGCTGATCGCGCTTTTCAACGCAACGGGGTCCTGGGACCAGGCGGTGATCTCACGAGAGCTGTCCGTCGGGCACACCGGGTTGGGCAGCGGGCTGCCGCGGCTCCAGCCACGGCTGGTCCAAGGGTCGAAATGCAGGGTTTGCTGCAACTCGGTCGCGGTCGACAGGGCGGCATTGTTGAAATCGTTGGCGCTAAAGTTCACGCAGTAGGACCGGTCGTGGGCGCCGGCCCCCAGCGTATAGTTCTGCAACAGCGCCGGGCCCGCCGACACCTGGGTGGCGTAGGGGATGATTGAGGTCGAGACCGCGCCTTCTTCGGCTGCGGTATAGATGGTATCGACAAAGTCCTTGGCCGCGTTCCGCATGTTGGCCAGCCGGTTGTAGCTGTTCATGGATCCTGAGACATCCAGTACCATCGAGATCTCGACGTTGCCGATGGCCTCCATCGCGGTGGATCTTGCGGTCACCACCAGTTCGTCAGCGCCGGACTCGCCGGGGGTCGTGGCAAAGGCGCTGAAGCTGCCGAAGTGCAAAGGCACCGTCAAGTTGGCCTCGACATCGACGCGGCGATAGTTGAAGCCTTGGTCGACGACGACATTGTCCAGAAACTCCGACATATTCGCCTTGGCGAAATAGTCATAGACCACGGACGTCGGATCCAGCGATTGGGTCAGCGAGGCAGCCGCCAGTGCGGCCCGGTCGGTCGTGGCCTGCAGGCGCGCGCGCTCTGCTTCATAGCGCATCAGGTCAAACGACAGGCCGCCGATGGCCATCATCAGGCTGAAAATGATGATGCCGAAAATGATCAGGGCGCCGTCTTCGTCCCGGGCAAACCGGCTGCAGGCCGCGCGCGGCGCGAAACGGGGGGTGCCGGCGCCATGCACATGTACATCGAATGCAGCAGTTCGTGTTGGCTTAACCATATCCAAGCTCCTTGGCACGGCGTGACCCCACGACGGGCCGCGCGCCTTTGACAGGCCACTTTTATCATTAGGATTTGTGGCGGAAATCGGGCGCAGGCGGGAAATCACTGCGGCGGCCGCCCGCAAAGCACGGCTATCTCTGGCAATGGCGATTATTGTCGCCGCGATGGAAATGATCGGCGATCCGCGGTCCAACGCGGTAGAGAATCACCCGACTAAAAAGGCGCGATTCAGATGTTCTAAAGATTTGATGCGATATTGAACGATACATCGTAGCGTTTTCCGGGCACCTTCGGCCCGGTGATTCGCCCGCGATCCCGGTGCGCAGCGGCCGAAGCTGCAGGGAGAACAGAACGAATGAATATGAATGCCATCAAAGAACCGAGCTTTCGCGAATCCGTCGATCTGATGTTCAACCGCGCCGTTGCGCTGATGGATCTGCCGCCGGGGCTGGAAGAAAAGATCAGGGTCTGCAACGCCACCTACACCGTGCGCTTCGGGGTGCGCCTGCGTGGCCAGATCCAGACCTTTACCGGCTACCGGTCGGTGCATTCCGAACATATGGAGCCGGTCAAGGGCGGCATCCGCTATTCGCTGGGTGTCAACCAGAACGAGGTCGAGGCGCTGGCCGCGCTGATGACCTATAAATGCGCGCTGGTGGAGGCGCCGTTCGGCGGCTCCAAGGGCGGGTTGTGCATCGATCCACGGCAATATGAGGAACATGAACTGGAAATGATCACCCGCCGCTTCGCCTATGAGCTGGCCAAGCGCGATCTGATCCACCCTTCTCAGAACGTGCCGGCGCCCGATATGGGCACGGGCGAGCGTGAAATGGCCTGGATCGCGGATCAATATGCGCGGATGAACACCACCGACATCAATGCGCGTGCCTGCGTGACCGGCAAGCCGCCCCATGCCGGCGGCATCGCGGGCCGGGTCGAAGCGACCGGGCGCGGCGTGCAATACGCCTTGCAGGAATATTTCCGCCATCCCCAGGATGTGGCGCAGGCGGGCCTGACCGGCACGCTGGAGGGCAAGCGCGTCGTGGTGCAGGGGCTGGGCAACGTGGGCTATCACGCCGCCAAATTCCTGACCGAAGAAGACGGCGCGCTGGTCACCGGCATCATCGAGCGTGACGGCGCGCTGGTCGATCACAAGGGGCTGGATGTCGAGGCGGTCAGCAGCTGGATCAAGCGCCATGGCGGCGTGCGCGGCTATGCCGATGGCGAATATGTCGAAGAGGGCGCCAAGGTGCTGGAACTGGAGTGTGACATCCTGATCCCGGCGGCGCTGGAGGGCGTGATCAACATGACCAACGCGCATCGGGTGCGCGCGCCGCTGATCATCGAGGCGGCGAACGGCCCGGTGACAGCGGGGGCGGACGATGTGCTGCGCGAAAAGGGCACGGTGATCATCCCGGATATGTATGCCAACGCGGGCGGCGTCACGGTCAGTTATTTCGAATGGGTGAAGAACCTCAGCCATATCCGGTTCGGCCGCATGGGCCGCCGCCAGGAGGAATCGCGTCATGAACTGATCGTGCGCGAACTGGAACGCCTGTCAAAGGACAAGGAACTGGGCTGGAGCCTGTCGCCCGATTTCAAGACCAGGTATCTGCGCGGCGCGGGCGAGCTGGAACTGGTGCGCTCGGGGCTGGATGACACGATGCGCATTGCCTATCAGGCGATGGCCGAGGTCTGGCGCAGCCGCGACGATGTCAACGACCTGCGCACGGCGGCCTATCTGGTGTCGATCGACCGGGTCGCGGCCAGCTATCGCGCCAAGGGGTTGTAGGCCCTCAGGCGACCCAGTAGTATTGGCGTTTCAGGAAAGAGCCCAGAACGCCTTTTGGGGGTATAATGACGATTTGTCGGGCCAAGCTGGCCGCTTTGTTTCTCTTTTTCACGGCGCCGGTCTTGGCTGGCACCGTAGACGTCCGCATCGGCGGCGACGGATTGGTAGCGGGGGAATTCGCCCCGAAAGCCTATAGCCGTGCCAACCTGTCCACCGCGATCCGAAGTCAGCTCTGCACAGACGAGCGGCTCCAATTCCTGGTGCTGTTTGAACTGCGAAAGAAGACCAAATTCAAGGCGGTCTGCGACGCGGGGCTTCGGTTGAAGGACGGCAGATACCGCATCGAGGTCGGCAACTGACGCGCTTCAGCGCTGCGTCCTACTCGGCCCGTCGAATATCAGCCCGCAAATGTCGTAGCTGGCGATTGAACATCGAGTTCGAAAATGGTCTCTTATGCGCCGAAACCTCGGAGGCACAGATGGGTTATTCGGCCTGGCAGATCATCAAGCAGGGGCTGACCGGCAACAAGGGCTGGGCGCCGCATTGGCGCGACCCCGAGCCCAAGACGGAATATGACATCGTCATTATCGGCGGCGGCGGCCATGGACTGGCAACCGCGCATTATCTGGCACGCGAACATGGGCTGACCAATGTGGCGGTGCTGGAAAAGGGCTATCTGGGCGGCGGCAACATCGGGCGAAATACCACGATCGTGCGCGCCAACTACTTTCTGCCGGGCAATTCGGAATTCTACAGCCACTCGATGAAACTGTGGGAAGGGCTGGAGACCGAGCTGAACTACAACGTCATGCATTCCCAGCGCGGCCTGATCAATCTGTTTCACTCGGACGGGCAGCGCGACGCCTTCGTGCGGCGCGGCAATGCCATGGTCAATCAGGGCGATGACGCGATCCTGCTGGACACGCAGGATCTGCGCAAACGGCTGCCCTACCTCGATTTCGACAACACCCGGTTTCCGGTCTACGGCGGACTTTACCATCCGCGCGGCGGCACCGCCCGGCATGACGCGGTGGCCTGGGGCTATGCGCGCGGGGCCGACAGCCGCGGCGTCGATCTGCTGCAGAACTGCGAGGTCACGGGCATCGACATCGCGAATGGCCGCGTCACTGGCGTGCAGACCACGCGCGGCGCCATCAGGGCCAAGAAGGTCGGCATCGTGGTGGCGGGGCGCTCGGGCCAGGTGGCGGGGCTGGCGGGGATGCGGCTGCCGGTCGAAAGCCACATCCTGCAGGCGTTCGTGACCGAGGGGCTGAAACCGGCGATCGACAATGTGGTCACCTTCGGCATGGGGCATTTTTACATAAGCCAGTCCGACAAAGGCGGGCTGGTGTTCGGCGGCGATCTGGACGGTTATCCGTCCTATGCGCAGCGTGGCAACCTGCCGATGGCGGAACATGTGCTGGAGGCGGCGATGACGCTGATGCCCGCGATCGGCAAGGCGCGCCTGCTGCGGTCCTGGGGCGGGATCATGGACATGACGCCCGACGGCAGCCCGATCATCGACAAAAGCCCCATCGACGGGCTCTATCTGAATTGCGGCTGGTGTTATGGCGGCTTCAAGGCGGTGCCTGCCTCGGGCTTTGCCTTCGCGCATCTGATCGCGCAGGACCGCCCGCATAACTGTGCCGCCGCCTTCCGGCTGGACCGGTTTCGCAGCGGCATCGGCCTGATGGACGAGGAGGGCACCGGTGCGCAGCATAATCTTCACTGACGGCGCGAGCGGCGGGTTTGGGATGCCTTCGGCGAGAATATTTTTGGACCAAAGATGTTGGGGCGCGGCAGGATGAGGCTGGTTTGTCCGCTATGCGGTGCGCGCGACAGCCGCGAATTCACCTGTCAGGGTGCCGCGGTGGCGCTGGAGCGGCCCGCGCCCGACGCGGGCGATGCCGCCTGGGATGCCTATCTGCATCTGCGCGACAATCCGGCGGGCCTCAGCCGCGAGCTTTGGTATCACGAGGCGGGCTGTGCAAGCTGGCTGGTGGTGACGCGCGACACGGTCAGCCACGAGGTGCGGCGCGTGGAACTGGCACGCGACGTGAAGGCCGCGTCATGAGGATCGATGGCAAGGGGCTGGTCGACCGTGCACAGCCGGTGCGCTTTCGCTTTGACGGGCGGGAGTTACATGGTTTTGCGGGTGATACGCTGGCCTCGGCGTTGCTGGCCAATGATGTGCGGCTGGTTGGGCGGTCGTTCAAATATCATCGGCCGCGCGGCATTCTGACGGCGGGCGCGGAAGAACCCAACGCCTTGGTCACGCTGGGGCGCGGCGCGGCGCAGACCCCGAATGTGCGCGCCACGGTTCAGGAAATCTACGACGGGCTGGACGCGCGCAGCCAGAACGCCTGGCCGTCTCTCAGATACGATGCGCTGGCGGTCAACGATCTGATGTCGCCATTCCTGACGGCCGGGTTTTATTACAAGACCTTCATGTGGCCGCGCGCCTTCTGGGAAAAGCTGTACGAGCCGGTGATCCGCCGCGCGGCGGGGCTTGGTGCGTTGTCAGGTCAGCGCGACGCGGCGCGTTACGACAAGGCCTTCGCCCATTGCGATCTGCTGGTGATCGGCGCCGGGCCGACCGGTCTGATGGCGGCGCTGGCGGCGGCGCGCGCCGGCGCCGATGTGATCCTGGCAGAGGCTGACAGCCGTTTCGGCGGTCGCCTGTTGAGCGAGGACGAAGACCTCGGCGGCATGGTGGCCGCGGATTGGGTGCAGCAAGTGGTGGCAGAGCTGGAAAGCCTGCCCAATGTGCGCCTCATGCGCCGAACGACCGTGACCGGCGCCTATGATCAGGGCACGTATGGCGCGCTGGAACGGGTGGCGCTGCATCTGGCGGAAAGCGGCGATGCGCCCCTGGAAACCTTCTGGCGGATCGCGGCCAAGGGCGCGGTTCTGGCAGCCGGCGCGCATGAAAGGCCGATCGCATTCGCCGCCAACGACCGCCCCGGCATCATGATGGCGGGGGCCGTGCGCAGCTATCTGCACCGCTATGGCGTTGCTCCGGGCCGCGCGGTGGCGGTGTTTGGCAACAATGACGATGCGCATCGCACGGCGCGCGATCTGGCACGGGCAGGTGTGGAAATTGCCGCCCTGATCGACACCCGCGAAGACGCGCAGTTCAGCGGCGATTTCCCGATCTATACCGGCGCGCAGGTCAGCGCCACGTCGGGGCGGCTGGGGTTGACCGGGCTCACCCTGCGCCATCAGGGCGGCGAACGCCGGATCAGCGCGGATTGCCTGGCGATGTCCGGCGGCTGGAATCCGGCGCTGCATCTGACCTGCCACATGGGCGGGCGCCCGGTCTGGCGCGAGGATATTGCTGCTTTCGTTCCGCCAGAGGGTGCGGTGCCGGGGCTGATCGCGGCGGGGGCGGCGACGGGGGTGTTCGCGACGCGCGACTGTCTGGCCGACGGGGTGCGCGCGGCGGCGCAGGCGTTGGCGGCGATGGGTCAGACCTGCGCCAGCCCGAATCTGCCGGCCGCCGAAAGCGCCGGCTATGCCATCAGGCCATTCTGGGAGGTGCCGGGCAAGGCGCGCGCCTGGCTGGATTTTCAGAACGACGTCACCACCAAGGATGTGAAGCAGGCGGCAAAGGAAAATTTCCGTTCGGTCGAGCATATGAAACGCTACACCACGCAAGGCATGGCGACCGATCAGGGCAAGCTGTCCAACATGGGCGCGCTGGCGGTACTGGCCGATGCCACCGGGCGCAGCATTGCGGGCACCGGCACCACCACCTTCCGCCCGCCCTACACGCCGGTCTCGATCGCGGCGATGGGCGCGGGCGCGCTGGGCCATGGCTTTGCGCCGGAGCGGTTGACGACTTCGCACGGCGCCAGCGTCAAGCGGGGCGCACCGATGATCGAGGCCGGGCTGTGGTATCGCCCGTCCTATTTTCCCGCCCATGGTGACACGAACTGGCGGCAGGCCTGTGACCGCGAAGTGGGTTTCGTGCGCAATGCGGTCGGGGTCTGCGACGTGTCGACCCTGGGCAAGATCGACATTCAGGGGCCGGATGCGGCGAAGTTTCTGGATTTCGTCTATGCCAATACGTTCTCGACGCTGAAGGTGGGCCGCGTGCGCTATGGGTTGATGCTGCGCGAGGACGGCCATGTCATGGATGACGGCACCACGGCGCGGCTGGGTGGGCAGCATTTCCTGATGACCACCACCACCGCTGCCGCCGGGGCGGTGATGAAACATCTGGAATTCGCGCATCAATGCCTGGTGCCGCAGATGGATCTGGCGATGATTTCGGTCACCGAACACTGGGCGCAGTTCGCGGTTGCGGGGCCGAAATCGCAGGCGCTGCTGAATACGGTGCTGGACGCGCCGCTGAGCGATGCCGACTGGCCGTTCATGGCTTGCGGGCCGGTCGGCGTGGCCGGGGTGGCGGGGCGGTTGTTCCGGATTTCGTTCTCGGGCGAACATGCCTATGAAATCGCGGTGCCCGCGCGTTATGGCGACGCCCTGTTCCGCCTGCTTTTGATGCAGGCCGAGGCGCTGGGCGGCGGCGCCTACGGCATGGAGGCGCTCAATGTGCTGCGGATCGAGAAAGGCTTTATCACCCACGCCGAAATTCACGGCCGGGTGACGGCGTTTGACATCGGCATGGGCCGGATGGTCAACGCGGGCAAGGATTGCATCGGCAAGACGGCGTCTGAACGCCCGGGGTTGACCGGGGCGGCGCGCGAGCAGCTGGTCGGGCTGCGCCCGGTCGGGGCGGTCAGGCAGCTGACAGCGGGCGCGCATCTGTTCGCGCCAGAGGCGGCGGCGGTGCGCGAAAACAGCGAGGGCTACGTGACCTCTGTCGGGTTTTCACCCAACCTGGGGCAGTTTCTGGGGCTGGGTTTTTTGCGCAACGGGCGCGCGCGACATGGCGAGCAGGTGCGTCTGGTGGACCATATGCGCAAACTGGAAACGCTGTGCGAGGTGACGGATCCGGTCGTGTTCGATCCAGACGGAGGCCGGGTACGTGGTTGATCTGATCGCAAAAACGCCGGGCGTGGGGCTGTTGCCCATCGCCGCGGGAGGGGTGACGCTCGACGAGGTTCTGCCGCAGGCGATCACTAGCGTCATGCCACTGGCCGGGCAGGACAAGGCGGTGTCAGCGGCGTTGAAGACCACCATCGGGGCCGCGTTTCCCGCCCCGGGCCGGATTACGGGCAAGGCCGGCGCGCGGGTCGTCTGGTCGGGCGCGGGGCAGGCGTTGGTGCTGGGCGCGGCGGTCGACATAGCGGGTGCCGTCATCACTGATCAGTCGGACGGTTGGGCCTGCATGGCGCTGACGGGCGGCAACGCGCGCGCGGTTCTGGCGCGGCTGGTCCCCATCGATCTGCGCGACAGCGCGTTCAAGCGCGGCCATGCGGCGCGCACGTTGCTGGCGCATATGCCTTGCGTTCTGTTTCGCACCGGCGCCATGCGTTATGACATCATGGTATTCCGTTCGATGGCGGGCACGGCGGTGCACGATCTGGAAACGGCGATGAAAAGCGTGGCGGCCCAAGACTTTTAAGTAAAAGTCTTGCTAAAAATTTTTGAAAATTTTTGCGTTGCGACGGGCCGACTGGACTTTGCCTCATAGCGGGCGGATAATCGGGGCATGAGTTTGCCTCCTGGGTTCCTGGATGAATTGCGCACCCGCACCAGCCTGGCGCAGGTGGTGGGGCGCAAAGTCATGTGGGATGCGCGCAAATCCAACCAGGGCAAGGGCGATATGTGGGCGTCCTGCCCGTTCCATCAGGAAAAATCCGCGTCTTTTCATGTAGATGACCGCAAGGGGTATTATTATTGCTTTGGCTGCCACGCCAAGGGCGATGCCATATCCTTTGTGCGGGAAACCGAAAATCTGGGCTTCATGGAAGCAATAGAGCTGTTGGCGCGCGAGGCCGGACTGCCGATGCCCGCCCGCGATCCGCAGGCGCAGCAAAAGGCGGACAGGCGCAGCCAGCTGGTCGAAGTGATGGAGCAGGCGGTGCAATACTACCGGCTGCAACTGAAAACCGGCGCGGCGGCTGGCGCGCGCGACTATCTGGCGGGGCGCGCGCTGAACGAGGCGGCGCAGGACCGCTGGGACATCGGTTTCGCGCCCGACGCGCGTCAGGGGCTGTACCGGCATTTGACCGGCAAGGGTGTCTCACCCGAGTTGATCGTAGATGCGGGCCTGGCCGCGCGCCCGGATGACGGCGGTGCGCCCTATGACCGGTTCCGGGGCCGGATCATCTTTCCGATCCGCGACGCGCAGGGCCGCGCCATCGCGCTGGGCGGACGCGCGATGGACCCCAATGCGCGCGCCAAGTATCTGAATTCGCCCGAGACCGACCTGTTTGACAAGGGCCGCAGCCTGTACAATCACCGCCCCGCCCGCGAAGCGGCGGGTAAGGGGCAGGTGCTGGTCGTTGCCGAGGGCTATATGGACGTGATCGCGTTGGCCGAGGCCGGGTTCGCGGCCACCGTCGCGCCGCTGGGAACCGCCATTACCGAAGATCAGCTGCATCTGATGTGGCGGATCGCGCCCGAGCCGGTGATCGCGCTGGACGGCGACACCGCGGGGCTGCGCGCCGCGATGCGGCTGATCGACGTGGCGCTGCCGCTGCTGGAGGCCGGGCGCAGCTTGCGCTTTTGCGTGATGCCGCCGGGGCAGGATCCGGACGATGTGATCCGCGCCGGCGGGGCGGGCGCCATGCAGGCGCTGCTCGATCAGGCGCAGCCGCTGGTGCGGCTGTTGTGGCGGCGCGAGACCGAGGGAAAGGTGTTTGACAGCCCGGAACGCAGGGCCGCGCTGGACAAATCCCTGCGCGAGGCGATCCGCAAGATCGCCGATCCCGGGCTGCGCGCGCATTACGGCGACGAGATCAAGCGCCTGCGCTGGGACCTGTTTGACACGCGAAAGCCGCAGGCCAGACCGATGGGCGGCTGGACCAGGGCACCTTCGGGGGCCACGCCGGGCGCCAAGCAATCCTATCTTGCCGCTACCGGCGAGCGCGCCGAGGAAAATTTGCGCGAAGCGGTGATCCTTGCGGTGATCCTGACGCATCCGGCATTGCTGACGCAGTTTGAAACCGATCTGGAGAGGATGGATTGCCTGGTTTCCGACCACGCGGCCTTTCGGGGGGCGTTGCTGAAACACCGCGATTCGCCGCCGTCCGCCCTGCGAGATGCGGTATGCCGCGAAACCGGCCCCGCGCTGGTTGAAAAGCTGTTCGCGCAAAGCCATATCCAGATCGTGCCCGCGATCCGCCGCCCTGATGACACCGATCAGGCGGTGCTTTGCGTGGCCGAGGAACTGGCCAAACTTGCCTCGCGCCGAGGCGCCGCGCGGGAATTGGATGAGGCAATTCAAGACATTGACCATCTTGCGGACGAAGGGCTGACGTGGCGTCTTGGCCAGGCCGCCGAGGCAAGAAACCGCGCCGAGCACGGGCAAAGCGAGGACAAGACCGAATACGATGTCGGCCCCAACGGCGCCCGCATCAAACGCGAGGAACGCGGCGCATTGGATGACTTGCTGGGTAAGATTCAGTTCGCCAAACAGCGCGGGTTGCCCCGCTAGCACGGTTTGGTGAGGAACAGGTAAAGGATTCAGGGTAAACGTTTACGCGAATCAGTGATTCGCGCTAAGTGATTCGGTAATCTGACACCGAATCACTCTTGCCTTTTCAAGGAGTGCCGCATGGCCGCCAAAGATACAGACGACCGCAAATCGGACGATCAGGACACCGAAGGTATGCTCGACATGAGCCAGGCCGCGGTCAAGAAGATGATCGCCGAAGCGCGCGAGCGTGGCTACATCACTTATGATCAGCTGAACCAGGTGCTGCCGCCCGAGCAGGTCAGTTCCGAACAGATCGAGGACGTGATGTCGATGCTGTCCGAAATGGGCATCAACATCATCGAGGACGACGAGGTCGAGGAAGAGGAAAAAGCCGCAACCGACGTGGTCGAGGCCTCGGCCTCGCGCGAGGTCACGCTTGCCACCACCGAAACCGAGAAACTGGACCGCACCGACGATCCGGTGCGGATGTATCTGCGCGAAATGGGCTCGGTCGAACTGCTCAGCCGCGAGGGCGAGATCGCCATCGCCAAACGCATCGAGGCCGGCCGCAACACGATGATCGCGGGCCTGTGTGAAAGCCCGCTGACCTTTCAGGCGATCACCATCTGGCGCGACGAATTGCTAAGCGAAGACATCCTGTTACGGGATGTTATCGATCTCGAGACCACCTTCGGCCGTACCATGGAAGAGGATGGTGAGGCCAGCAGCGAAACCGTCGTTCAGACGCTGAACGTCGATGCCAGCGCGCCCAAGAAAGAAGAGGCCCAGCCCGAACTGGACGCCGACGGCAACCCGATCCAAACCGACGACGACGAGGACGAGGACGAGCAGGCCAACATGAGCCTGGCCGCGATGGAAGCCGCGCTGAAACCGCGCGTGCTGGAAACGCTGGACCGGATCGCCGCCGATTACGCCCGTCTGGCCGAAATGCAGGATCTGCGAATGTCGGCCACGCTGAACGAGGATGGCTCTTTCAGTGTCGACGAGGAAACCGAATACCAGGAATTGCGCGCTGAAATCGTGTTGCTTGTCAACGAGTTGCACCTGCACAACAACCGGATCGAGGCGCTGATCGACCAGCTTTATGGCATCAACCGCCGGATCATGTCGATCGATTCCAACATGGTCAAACTGGCGGATCAGGCGCGGATCAACCGCCGCGAATTCGTCGATGAATACAAGGGCCACGAATTGGACCCGACCTGGCTGGAACGTATGGCCGAGAAATCCGGGCGCGGCTGGCAGGCGTTCATCGAACGCTCGCTGGCCAAGGTCGAAACCCTGCGCGCCGAGATGGCGCAGGTCGGGCAATACGTCGGCGTGGATATCTCGGAATTCCGCCGCATCGTGCAGCAGGTCCAGAAGGGTGAAAAAGAGGCGCGTCAGGCCAAAAAGGAAATGGTCGAGGCGAACCTGCGCCTGGTGATTTCGATTGCCAAGAAATACACCAACCGCGGCTTGCAATTCCTCGATCTCATTCAGGAAGGCAACATCGGCCTGATGAAGGCGGTCGATAAATTCGAATACCGCCGCGGTTATAAATTCTCCACCTACGCCACCTGGTGGATCCGCCAGGCGATCACCCGCTCCATCGCCGATCAGGCCCGCACCATCCGCATTCCAGTGCACATGATCGAGACGATCAACAAGCTGGTGCGCACCGGCCGCCAGATGCTGCACGAAATCGGCCGCGAGCCGACGCCCGAGGAACTGGCCGAAAAGCTGCAGATGCCGCTGGAAAAGGTCCGCAAGGTGATGAAGATCGCCAAGGAGCCGATTTCGCTGGAAACCCCGATCGGGGACGAGGAGGATTCACAGCTCGGCGACTTCATCGAAGACAAGAACGCGGTGCTGCCGCTGGATTCGGCGATTCAGGAAAACCTG
>Ga0316207_10002757_pt1 | contig 17425 bp, 16 predicted proteins | sample 6weekpyrite_MG_FD_204943 | JGI IMG/M metagenome (GOLD analysis project Ga0316207, IMG submission 204943) | Microbial mat bacterial communities from mineral coupon in-situ incubated in ocean water Damariscotta River, Maine, United States -... | ecosystem: Environmental > Aquatic > Marine >...
TGTGCCATCAGAAGCCCTGATTCGTACCGGTAAAGATCAGCGTGTCATTATTGATTTGGGTGACGGCAGATTTGTACCGCGTAAGGTAACGGCAGGGATGGAGAGCGGTGGTCATATTGAAATCATTAAAGGCCTGCGCGAAGGTGAAAAAGTGGTACTTTCCGGTCATTTTTTGATTGATTCAGAGGCCAGTCTGAAGGCCAGTTTAATGCGAATGACTGAGGTCTCATCAGATAAAGAAATGAGTATGTCATCTGATATGAAAAAAGATGATAACTCTCAGATGATCATGGGTAATGGTGTCATTAAAAAGCTTATGCCCGACGAACATAAATTGAATATGTATCATGAGCCGATTGAAGCAATTGGCTGGCAATCGATGACCATGGATTTTAGTTTTAAGCATGGCGTTGATGTGAATGACTTAAAACCAGAAGACGCAGTTATCTTTCATCTTGAGAAAGCTGCTGATGGTTATGTAATAACGTCAATATCTAAGAAATAAAACCCGCCGCAGAGACGCGGAGACACAGAGGTGTTTTGTGTTTTCGGTCACGGCGGCTTGAACTGGACAATTGTTGAGAAGTTGAGTGGATTGCAAATAATCTTTAAAAGGTTTTCTCCGCACCTCTGCGTCTCTGCGGCAAAAAATATCTTCGAGGAATAAAAAATGATTGCTCATATTATTAGATGGTCGATACATAACCGTTTTATGGTTTTGTTATTGGCATTAGTTTTAACCGGTGTAGGTATCTGGTCGGTAAAAAATACACCATTAGACGCGATTCCTGACCTGTCTGATGTGCAGGTTATTATAAAAACATCGTATCCTGGTCAGGCACCGAGGGTGGTTGAAGATCAGGTGACCTATCCGTTAACAACAGCGATGTTGTCAGTGCCAAAAGCAGTTAATGTACGTGGCTATTCTTTCTTTGGTGATTCCTATGTTTATGTCATCTTTGAAGATGGCACCGATCCGTACTGGGCACGTTCACGGGTACTGGAATATCTGAGTCAGGTCACCAGCAAATTACCATCCTCTGCAAAACCATCATTAGGTCCGGATGCGACCGGTGTGGGCTGGGTCTATGAATATGCACTGGTCGATCGTACGGGGAAAAATGATCTGGCACAGCTGCGCAGTTTACAGGACTGGTTTTTAAAGTTTGAACTGCAAACCGTGCCGGGTATTTCAGAAGTGGCAACAATAGGTGGCATGGTAAAGCAATATCAGGTGGTCGTTGATCCTGAACGTCTGCGTGCTTATGGTTTGCCTTTACATAAAATTCGCATGGCCATTAAAAAAGCCAATCAGGAAGTGGGTGGTTCGGTAATAGAAATGGCTGAAGCCGAGTACATGATTCGTGCGACAGGTTATCTCAAAGGTGAAGATGATTTAAAACAAATACCGCTAGGTGTTAATAAGTCCGGTGCACCTATTTTATTAAAAGATGTGGCGGATATTCGCATCGGTCCACAAATGCGCCGTGGTATTGCAGAACTGGATGGTGAAGGTGAAGTAGTGGGTGGTGTGGTGGTTATGCGTTATGGAGAGAATGCATTAACAACCATTCAAAAAGTAAAAGCTAAACTGGAAGAATTAAAAAATGGCCTGCCTGAAGGTGTTGAAATTGTTACAGCTTACGACCGCTCTCAGTTAATAAACAGAGCGGTAGATAATCTTAACTATAAATTGCTTGAAGAATTTATTGTTGTTGCATTAGTCTGTGTGGTTTTTTTGTTTCATTTGCGTTCGTCACTGGTTGTTATCCTGTCATTACCATTAGGCATTCTTGGTGCTTTTGTTGTTATGCAGTCGCAAGGTATTAACGCTAATATCATGTCGCTGGGAGGTATTGCGATTGCGATCGGCGCGATGGTGGATGCAGCTATCGTGATGATAGAGAATGTTCATAAACATCTGGAGCATGAAGCAGAAAAGGGAAATGAGATAACAGATAGTAATCGCTGGCAAATAATGCAAAAGGCGGCCACGGAAGTTGGTCCTCCACTTTTCTTTTCTTTATTAATTATTACTTTAAGTTTTCTGCCGGTGTTTACTCTGGAAGCGCAGGAAGGAAAATTGTTTGCGCCGCTGGCATTTACCAAAACATTTGCAATGGCAGTGGCTGCGGGATTATCAATTACCTTAGTGCCGGTGTTAATGGGGTATTTTGTTCGTGGTCATATAACGCCCGAACATAAAAATCCAATTAATCGCGTGTTAATTGCGGCCTATCGTCCAATGATAAACGCGGTCTTAAAAATGCCGGGGAAATTATTAATTGGTGTTGTGTTTGTTGTAGCAGCTGGTATGTGGCCTGTCACTCAGTTGGGGTCAGAGTTTATGCCGGATCTTGACGAAGGTGATTTGATGTATATGCCAACAACGTTTCCGGGTGTATCAATTGGTAAAGCACAGGAGCTTTTGCAGCAGACTGATAAATTGATAAAAACATTGCCAGAAGTTAAACGCGTATTCGGAAAAATTGGGCGGGCAGAAACGGCGACCGACCCTGCACCCTTAACGATGATTGAAACCACCATTCAGTTTAAGCCTCGTAGTGAATGGCGAGAGGGAATGACGCTGGAAAAAATAAAACAGGAATTAAACGATTTAATTAAGTACCCCGGTTTAACCAATGCCTGGGTCATGCCGATAAAAACACGAATTGATATGCTGGCAACCGGTATTAAAACACCAGTCGGTATTAAAGTGGCCGGTTCTGATCTGAAAGTGATTGAAGAGATCGGCAAACAAGTTGAAAAAGCAGTACTTAAAGTACCGGGTACAACATCGGCCTATTCGGAGCGCGTGGCCGGTGGGCGTTATGTAACCGTTGATATCAATCGTTTGTCAGCGTCACGTTACGGTTTAAATATTGCTGATGTACAAGCGGTAGTAAGTACCGCTTTAGGTGGTATGCAGGTCACACAAACCGTAGAAGGGCTGGAGCGTTATCCGGTAAATGTGCGTTACCCAAGAGACTATCGTGACTCGCTAGATAAGCTTGAAAACTTACCGATTGTTACTCCGTCAGGTGCCCGAATTCCATTAATTGAGGTTGCAGACATTCGTATCGAAATGGGGCCGGCAATGATCAAAAGTGAAAATGCCCGTCCGAATGGCTGGACCTTTGTTGATATCAAGGGTCGTGATTTAGGTTCTTATGTTGAAGAAGCACAACGAGTCGTAGCAAAGGAAGTGAAACTACCGGCAGGTTATTCAATTACCTGGTCAGGTCAGTATGAATATATGGTGCGTGCTAAAGAGCGGTTAAGTACGGTTGTGCCGATAACGCTTGCCATAATTGTGTTGTTGTTATACCTGAATTTCAGAAATCTGATCGAAGTTGCCATCATTATGGGCACCTTGCCAATGGCATTAATTGGCGGATTCTGGTTACTGTATTTGCTGGGTTACAACATGTCGGTTGCTGTGGGTGTTGGTTTCATTGCGCTGGCGGGTGTGGCGGTAGAAATTGGTGTGGTGATGCTGGTGTATTTAAATCAGGCCTATCAAAAACATCTGGATAAAGCTGAATATGAAAACCGTAAAATCACTGTGAAAGAAGTGCGCGAGGCAGTAGTCGAAGGAGCCTTATTGCGTGTACGTCCGATCATGATGACTGTCGCAGCCATTATCGCCGGGTTACTACCGATTATGTTAGGTGGTGGAACAGGCTCTGAAGTCATGCGTCGGATTGCGGCGCCGATGGTCGGTGGCATGGTCAGTGCAACTATCCTGACTCTGATCGTTATACCGGCAATCTTTTTAGTCTGGAAACAGCGTAACGCTGATTAAAATAATTTATGTCTATCAGACACAGCCTGATAGACATAAGTATCCTTTGAAATTTAAACACACAGGAGTATAACTAAGGATTATCATTTCTGATGTTCAAATATTAAGTAGTCGTTGCAGGTTGTAATAACACAATTTTTCTAAGGCAAGGAGTCTGTTATGAAAAAATGTATGTTAACTAACTGTTCGTTGTGTTTTCTCTCTCTATATGTGGTCGTCTGGATATAAAAATGACTAATGTGTTCTAAGAAATTCTTCCAGTGATTGTCGTGAATTGAGTATGCTCTGGTAAGCGTTTTTTCCTTCGGTTAACAGGTAGTGCTCCATATGATAGTCTGGGATATGCTGTTTTTTTATATTGGACGGCCAGATTTTTTTTGAGTAGCTTGACTGGTAGAGTTGTTTTTGTAATTTGTTAGCTTGCTTTGAAAGTGCAGAAGCCTTTTTCCCGATTTTTTTTAGTTTGCTGCGTGCTGAATTAGATTTAATTCGTAATGCTTTTATTGATGTCGATAAGTTTCTGTCAATCATGCCCGGGTTTTCGATCAGTAAGAGAAGATATTTATGGTGTTGTTCGATTAAGTAAATATCCCTGTGAAGTTTTGAGAGCTGGTCAACGGCGTATTCTTTTTGTGCGGTACCTTTCATGCTGTCCACTTTTGAAAGAAAAGGTTTGAATTCAGTACTAAAGTTTTGCCACGGTCCTGCATGGCCTGTATGCGCAAACAGTATAATTAAAAGTGATATAAATAATTTACAGGAATAATGCATGTTAGTAATGGTGGTGGAGTTTAGAAAGATGCTGAGTTGGCTTGCTATCATTACAAACGGCTGGATTGAGTCTGGCTTGTCTGGCAATGTAAGCAGCTTTCAATAATGAACCTAAAGAGTTATTAGCGCAGGTGACACCTGTGTTATTTTTGATAGAGAATTGTTTTGCCGGTGTTTTGATAATGGTTCGCTCTATTTAGAGAAAATAATTTAGTATTTATAGCAGGAATTTCAGGATTTTCCCGTTTGCAAGACGGGCGGGTATAATAATAAGAGGTATAAATGATGGATAAAATCGTCATTAGAGCAGCAGTTATGGTTTTGCTGGTCTTTATTTTGGTGGCTATTTTTTATGAGCGACCTGTTGATAGCAGTAAAAGAGCGGCTTATCTTCCTGCCGAAGGCTTTGTCGGTAATGAGGATATTGGTCAGCCTCTTTTTCAGCAACATTGCAGTGCTTGCCATGGACAACAGCTTGAGGGTAGCGCAACGGGGCCGTCGTTATTGCATCCTTATTACAAACCGGATCATCATGGTGATCTTTCAATTTATCTGGCAGTTTATCAGGGGGTAGTTCAGCATCACTGGCAGTTTGGTAATATGCCGGCACAGAAGCAACTTTCAGCGGAAGATGCGGGACACTTATTGCGATATATCCGCTCTGAACAAAAAAAGGCCGGTTTGTTTTAACCCGGGCTTTTAAATTAAAAGGATACGAGAATGGTATCAACACATGGTGGCGGTTTTATGTGGATTTTATGGTTAGTGATTACAGTAGCAATAGTGTTCTTGATAATCGGTCTATCAAAGCAGGCAAGAGCTAACAGGCTTGGTGCAAAAGAAATACTCGACAGACGTTTTGCCAATGGTGAAATAGATGAAGCCGAATACAACAGAAGAAAAGCATTGCTTGAAAAAACCGAGAGAACAGGATGAGTGAAAAAAGCAAACTGATATTTGATGTCTCCAACATGAAGTGTAGTGGTTGCAGCTCGGCGGTGACCGATGCAATAAAAGCACTGGATGATACTGAGGTTATCGAGGTGAGTCTTGAGAATCATCAAGCGGTGGTAATGTCATCGTTATCGGTGGAGAAAGTAGCTGAAGCGATAACGGCTTCAGGATTTCCAGCAGTAGTAAATAAGAGCTAGGTTTGGAGTAAATATGACTGTCAGGCATTTTTCAATAGGCGGTATGAGTTGCGCAGGTTGTGTAGCCGGTGTGGAAAAGGCATTGAAAAGTGTTGATGGTGTGATCATGTCATCTGTAAATTTTGCTGAGCATACGGCGGAAGTTGAAGGAAGTTTCTCGTCTGCCGCTTTAATCAAAGCGGTAGTAGATGCAGGTTATGAAGCGGCTTTATTACAATCAGAAGAAGATACCGCTGAAAAGGAAGCGGCTGAGTTTCAGTACTATAGACGCTTGCTGAAAAAAGCCTTTGTCGCGGCACTGGTTGGCGTGCCGTTATTTATTTTGGGTATGTCCGGGCTGTTACCAGATTTAAATAATGCTCAGGGGCAGATAGTCTGGTTTTTAATCGGGCTTGCTACGGCTTTTGTTATTTGGTTCTCAGGCGCTCACTTTTATACCGGTGCCTGGAAAGCGTTTAAAAATCATAATGCCAATATGGATACACTAATTGCGTTAGGGACCGGTACGGCATGGCTTTTTTCGATGGTGATTACCATCAGTCCTGAACTGGTCCCGTCACTTGCGCGACATGCCTATTTTGAAGCGGCGGCGATTATTATTGCGCTGATTAACTTTGGTTCAGCACTTGAAATGCGGGCGCGGGGGAAAACATCCGAAGCCATTAAGCGGCTGATTGGTTTGCAGCCAAAGACAGCCAGAGTTGTGCGCGATGGTAAGGAAACAGATGTTGCCATTAATCAGGTAGGCCTGAATGAAACGGTACGGGTACGGCCGGGAGAAAAAATTCCGCTAGATGGCGTAATTATTGATGGCCATTCCTCAGTTGATGAGTCCATGCTGACGGGGGAGCCATTAGCGGTAGAAAAAAATACCGGGCATGAGGTTATTGGTGGCACGATAAATAAGTCAGGTAGCTTTTTGTTTCAGACAAAGCGTATTGGTAATGAAACAGCACTGGCGCAGATTATTGCACTGGTACGTAAAGCACAGAACTCAAAGCCGGCGATTGGCAAGCTGGCGGATAAAATTTCAGCCGTGTTTGTGCCTGCTGTTTTAATGATTGCTGTGATTACTTTTTTACTCTGGTTTAATCTTGCTGAGGAAATGCCGGTAAGTTATGCGCTGGTAACAATGATGACAGTATTAATTATCGCCTGTCCCTGCGCTTTGGGTTTAGCAACGCCTATTTCGATTATGGTTGGTGTCGGTAAAGCCGCTGAGTTTGGTGTATTGATTCGCAATGGCGAGGCCTTACAAACAGCGGGAAAACTAAACGCCGTTGTTTTAGATAAAACCGGTACCATTACAAAAGGTCAGCCGAGCGTTACTTCGGTGGTTAATTATGATGAGTGGCAGGAAAAAGATATTTTAATGTTTGCTGCCAGTATTGAAAAAGGCTCAGAGCATCCGCTGTCAGAAGCCATTGTAAACGCGGCTGTCGAACAAAATATTTCATTATCCGATAGTCAGAACTTTCAGGCAGTCGCTGGCCACGGAGTGGTGGCTGATATCGATGCTCATCACGTGGTACTGGGTAATGCCGCACTGATGCAAAAAAATAATATTGATTTTGAACAGGCTCAGGCTGATGCCCAGAGCCTGGCAGAAAATGCACAAACACCGGTGTATCTGGCAGTGGATAAACAGCTGGCGGGAATTATTGCGGTTGCTGATCCTATTAAAGAAGATTCGGCTCAGGCAATCAATGCACTGCATAAACTGGGCATTAAAGTCGTGATGTTAACCGGTGATAATAAACACACGGCATCAGCGGTAGCAAAGCAGTTATCAATCGATGAGTATTTTGCTGAAGTTTTGCCTGAGGATAAAGAGCAAAAGGTCGCCTTGTTGCAAGCACAGGGCAAAATCGTTGGCATGGTGGGCGATGGTATTAATGATGCGCCAGCGCTGGCACGAGCCGATGTTGGTTTTGCGATTGGAACCGGTACTGATGTGGCGATAGAAAGTGCAGATGTTACTTTAATGCGGGGTTCGTTGCTGGGGGTGGTGGATGCGATTGCTATCTCTAAAGCGACGGTCAGAAATATCAAACAAAATTTGTTCGGGGCATTCGTTTATAACAGCTTAGGGATTCCGGTGGCTGCAGGTATTTTATTTCCGTTGATGGGAATATTGCTTAACCCAATGATAGCTGGGGCAGCCATGGCGATGTCATCGGTGACAGTCGTCAGCAATGCTAATCGACTGCGCTGGTTCCGCTCAGCGGGGGCAGAGAAATGATGACATTCGGTGTTAATCTGCTGGGAGTTGCATTGATCGCCGCCATAATCTGGTGGTTCTGGTTGAGCACGGCAACTGCACAGTCAATAGGCAGTAGCCGGCTGATTGAAATACAGGTTGAGAACGGTGTTTATTCTCCTGCACGAATAGAGGTACCTCTCGAGCAACCGTTTACACTGCGCTTTATTCGCAAAGATGCCAGTCCCTGTGCAGAAAAAGTATTGTTCGAGGGTCTGGATAAAAGCTTGCAGTTGCCACTAGAAGAGCCTGTTGAGATTGAGTTAAGTCTTTCCACAGCTGGAGAATATGCCTTTAGCTGTGAAATGAAAATGTATCAGGGCTGTTTGCTGGCAAAAGAGAATATTTAATTAAAGGGTTGCAGGTTTGTTAAATAATTGTGCCTGAGAAATAAGTATTTATAAGGTTGATTCGTCATAAATAATTGTTTTTATTAGTTTTAATTCCTTTCTGGGTTGTCAATTTCTGATTTTCTCCAATGTAATAATTCTGTTACCACGATTGCACGGTCTCTTTTGTTCGTCTAAATAGTAGTCATGGGCTAGCTTTTAAGGGTTTCTACCTAGTTTTCATGCCCATTCAGTAAACCAGTTTTAGATGTTCCAGGATCTGTACCTACCAGGATGGCTCCACAATTTAAGAAAAGGTGTAGCTTGATGTACCCAACAAAAACAACTCAGCGGATGACTACCGTGAAACAATGCGACCTTCATATGAATTTATTATTTATCGGCTCGCTATTTCTTGGGGCTATTTTATTGCTTTCGGCCAGTCTGGTGAGTGCGAATAATACACAAAGTGAATTATTAGACCTGATGGGACAGGATCAGGAGCAAGCGGATATATTGCAATCTGCTCCCGTAAAGCCGACTAAAGCCTCCTATCTGGCGCATGCTGAGCAGTTATTAGAGAAACAACAATATGCAGAGGCTTTAGATTATTACACAAAAGTTATTCGTATGGATCGGCAGGAAGATAATGCGTTCTTAGGCCGAAGCATTGCCTACAGTGGTGTAGGCCGAGTGGAAGATGCAATTGCTGATCTGAATGTATATATATTAAGAAATCCCAATCATTCAATGGCGCATGTGTATCGTGGTATACGCTATATGTCACAGGGAGACTTTGAATACGCGGAAACCAATCTGCTTAAAGCGATACGCCTGAACCCTCGTAATGCCCGTGCTTATGATGATCTGGGGGTGCTGTATGCGCAGACAGGTAATCTTGAACATGCCCTGAAATATTTTGGACAGGCATTACGGCTCGATCCATATAATGAAACGGCTTATCACAATCTGGCGATTGCCTACTTTTTATTAGAAGATAATAAAAGAGCGCTTGGCGCGGTGAACAGAGCGATTAAGTTAACGCCGGAGTCACGTGATACTTATATCCTGAAAGCACAGATTCTTGATGCGCTGGGGCAGATTGAGGAAGCAAAAAAAGTGCGTCATTATGCAAAATTTTTGCAGGACGGCGCGTGGACAGATGCTGCGCTTAATTGAGCCAGGTATATTCAATAAAACAAAAAGAGCCTCGTAAGAGGCTCTTTTTGTTTTATTGATAGATAAATATTTTTGATCTGGTGTCGAATAAGAATAAAACCGAACCATTTATCAGAAATCGAGTTCTGCATTTTGCATTGTGCAGGGTGTGGTGGTTAAATAATTCCAGCATTGATGCGACGCAAGTAAAGTCTGAGATATTTGCTCAGAATCACCAAATTTATCCTGCGCTATGGTTGGCAGCCGCTAACTTTGAATGGAATTCTTTCAAAATATAAACTATAAAACAGGTAGCTGTGGTTTATTTGATTTAACCAGCTAGTTGTACAAGCAGAACATTTGAGGAATAAAAAATGAGTGCCGATGAAAAATTAGGTTTGACCATGATGATGGAATTAATCGAAGGTGAGCTGGAAGAGCGTAAAAGCCCTACTGACCGTCGTCAGAAAGACTGTGAAGACAGTATGAAACAACAAACAGAGACAGAGCGAAGAATGGCAGCGGATCGTCGCGAGGCCTAAACGACGCTTGATTGCTTCTAAACCAGACCTTCTGCCCCCGTGAAGGTCTATGGTTACTTTATATTTTATTTCCTTTAGAATTACCTCCCCTCACCATTATCCATCTAAGTTGATATGTTAAATAGCACACTCAGTGTCGCACCTATGCTCGACTGGACCGATCGGCATGAAAGGTATTTTTTGCGCCTGATAACAAAGCACACCTTGCTCTATACAGAAATGGTCACCACTGGTGCCATTATATTTGGAGAGCGTGACCGATATCTGCAATTTAATAACGAAGAGCATCCGCTTGCATTGCAACTGGGTGGTAGTGATGTAAAGCATCTGGCTGAATGTACAAAAATTGCCGAAGACTATGGTTACGATGAAGTGAATCTGAATCTGGGCTGTCCCAGTAACAGAGTCCAGAACGGAAGTTTTGGTGCCTGTATGATGGCGGAACCTGTGCTGGTAGCTGAGTGTATAGCAGCCATGAAACAGGCTGCATCAATTCCGGTCACAGCAAAAATACGCGTTGGTATTGATGATAAAGATTCGTTTGAAGAGCTGGAGCAGTTTGTCTCGGTGTTACATGAAGCCGGTTGTGATGATTTTATTATTCATGCTCGTAAGGCAATCTTGAAGGGCCTGAGTCCAAAAGAAAATAGAAATATTCCGCCATTAAAATATGACATGGTTTACAAAATAAAAGCACTGTTTCCACAGTGTCACATCAGTTTAAATGGTGGCGTAAAAATGCTGCAAGAAGTATCTGAGCATTTAAAACATGTTGATGGTGTCATGATGGGGCGCGAGGCCTATCACAATCCTTATCTGTTATCTGAGGCTGACCGGTTATTTTATAATGATGACCATACAATAATGTCTCGTCATCAGATTGTTGAAAGCATGTTCCCTTATATTGAAAAACAAATGAAACAGGGTGTCAGATTACAATCAATAGTACGTCACATCTTAGGCATATTTCAGGGCGTAAAAGGTACCAAAGCCTGGAAACGTTTTTTAAGTGAAAATGCCCATAAATCAGATGCCGGACTTGATGTGCTGCAGCATGCGTTAACGCTGGTTGATGATATCAGTTAATAGTTAACACGGAGTGTTAATGTGATGAAACCACAACGAAAAATTATTCATATTGATATGGATGCTTTTTTTGCTGCGGTTGAGCAGCGTGATTTCCCGCAGTACCGGGGTAAGCCATTAATCGTTGGTGGTAGCCCCGATAAGCGCGGTGTGGTAGCTACCTGTAGTTATGAAGCCAGAAAATTTGGCGTGCACTCAGCCATGTCCTCCGCCCGAGCCTTTAAGTTGTGTCCACAGGCGATAGTCGTTAGTCCCCGCTTTGAGGTATACAGACAAGCTTCAGAAATAATTCGCTCGATTTTTTATCAGTATACTGAGTTAGTAGAACCTCTGTCTCTTGACGAAGCTTACCTGGACCTGACTCACTGCAGTGAATGTGACGGTTCGGCTACCTTGATTGCACAAGAGATTAAAGAAAAAATCTATAAAGCGACAGGCTTAACCGCATCTGCCGGGGTTTCTTATAATAAGTTTCTGGCAAAAGTCGCATCCGATATGAATAAGCCTGATGGTATAACCGTTATTCGGCCTGAGCAGGGTGAGCGTTTTGTGGAAACATTGGTCGTCGGTAAATTTTATGGCATAGGGAAAGCGACCGAGGCCAGAATGCACGCGCTGGGTATTAAGACAGGGGCCGATATAAAACGTCTAAAGATGCATGAGTTGCAGACTGCGTTTGGCAATTCAGCAAACTATTATTTTAATATCTGTCGAGCGATCGACCAGCGGGAAGTGATTGCATGCCGGGAAAGAAAATCATTAGGCTGCGAAACAACGTATGAAAATGACCTGAATAATATCAACGATATGAAACAGAGTCTGACTCAGCTAATTGAGAAGGTCTGCCGGGAGTTAAAAGAGAAAGAACTGGCAGGTTATACCATCACATTGAAAGTGAAGTATGACAACTTTGAGCAGATCACGCGCAGCAAAACAGAAACGAGATTATTGTTTACTGAAAGGGATATACAGGAGGTGGTAAATATACTTCTACAAAGGACAGATGTGGGACATAGAAAAGTGCGTTTGTTAGGCATAACAGTGTCTAATTTTGCAGACTCGCAAGCAGAGAATGAGATGCAGCAATTAACCTTGTTTTGAATAAAAAATTAATAATAATCTGACAAGCGGTTATTTTATTTGTAAGTAGCTGATTTTAATGAATATAATCAGTGACATAGAGTGTCCTCTGGGTGCAATTGTAGTTGAAGTTGAAGCGCTTAGGGAAAACCAGTATATACTCAGTCAAAAATTCTAATAATAAAATATTAAACAATAATGCTAAATAAAATGATGCGTCGATGTAGAAGGACGCCTCCGGTTACATCACTGTTCATCTCTGTGTTTATTATTTTTGCAGTGATTCTGTTCTGGTCTACTACCGAACGTCAAGAAAGTTATGACTCATACCAGTTCCAAATGGGGAAAAAAGCGGCAGAGAATGCTAAAGATGCCGTTATTAATGCGCTGGAAAGCAGAAAGCGTTTTGTCAATTTGTTCGTAGAAGAAAATATTGATCTGATTCGTGAGTTAAGTAAATCCCCCGATAATGAAGAACTGTTTGAGCTGGTTAAACAGAAACTTCTGCGTTATATCCCTGATCTTTTTACTATCAATATTACAACAGAGTTTGCTGAGCTTTTGATAGATGACTTTGAAGGCTTTACCGGCCCGATTTGTTTAAATGATGTAAGGCTGTTTGCAGAGAGTGGTGAGCACTTGTCTCGTGTGCACCCCAATCACATATTATATCATTATGATGTGTTGACTTCGTTCCAGCGAGAGGATCAGACACTGATGTTTTTTGCGAGTTTTAATCTGGATGTAATCAAGACTGCGCTACAGCATTCCTCTCTGCAAGGGCATGAGCTGGTACTAATAAGAGAGACGCCTGAAATGTTACTGGAGGTAACTGAAAGTGGCGGTCGAAATACCATAAATAACAGACTCGATTTTCGTTTAACTGAGAATGAAATTTCACGTATTTTATCAAAAACAAAGATCCCGGGTACGGACTGGATAGTACTGGATATGATTGACCCGGCGCAGGGAAAAGCTTTTAATAAAAAATTAATAGTCGACCACAGTATTGTTTTTATTATCTTCACTTTGTTACTGGTAATGGTGAGGTATCTGGTGGTTGCGAATATTCTCAGGCAAAGTAAAAAAATTAATAAGTTGAATAAAAGCCTTAAAGAATTATTAGTAATAGACTCGCTGACCGGGTTATATAATAAAAGTTATCTGGACACCCAGTTGAAAAAAGAGTGGTCAAGAGCAACTAGAGAAAATAAAAAAATCTCTGTTATTCTGATCGATGTGGATCATTTTAAATTGTACAATGATAATTATGGGCATTTGCAGGGTGATCAATGTTTGAAGCAATTGTCTCACCTGATGCAGGAAACATTTCAGCGTGATAATGATTTTGTTGCAAGATTTGGTGGTGAGGAGTTTTGTATCGTACTAAATGACAGTAGTGCAGACTCTCCGGACTTCCTTGTTGAAAAACTGTTTGACCGTCTTAGTAAATTAAACATAGTTCATGAGTATTCACCGACAGCTGACAGGATTACTGTCAGTGTTGGGGTTGCAACGGTGATTCCTGCTGCAGGTATGTCTCAGGAGTCGCTATTTCAGAAAGCGGATGATGCATTATATCGGGCAAAAAATGATGGCAGAAACCGAATGGTGGTTGAGTAATACTTACTCAAGTAATAATTTCTGAATGATTCCGGTCACTTCCATATTATCCCACTCAATGGCGCCAAACAGGCTATAGCGAATAACGCCTTTTTTATCGACGATAAAACTGGATGGGAAGGCAATGAGTTTCCATGGTTTGACAGACTCTCCCTCAGGGTCGGTTAGTACCGGGAACTGAATGCTCATGGGTGCCAGGAATTTTCTAACAGTCGCGGTTTCTTCACCGATATTGACAGCCAGGATATTAAAGTCCTTAGTACCGATTTTGGATTGCAGGCGATTGAGTGAAGGTAACTCTTTTACGCACGGCGGGCACCAGCTAGCCCAGAAATTGATTAATAAGACTTCACCCTGATGGCTCTTAAGTGTGTGCCGGTTATTTTTCAGGTCATTGAAGTCAATGTGTAGCGACTTAATATTGCCCTGATAGGGCTGAAGACCCGCCGCTTTTTTATGACGTGAATTTGTATTAGATAAACTGGGTAAAGGCTTGACCGTTCGTGTTTTTTTATACAGGTTTAAAAATCTAATGGCATTGTTAATGATAACGGGTGTTTTTTGATAAAAGCTTTCTTCTGTTTTGTTTTCCGGTTTGCGAATATTAAAGCCATCAGACACACCATTCAGTGTTTGCAAGATAACGTCACTGCCTCCGGTTTGCAGATGTTTTTCAAGTGTTTTTAATTGAAAATGTTTGCCTGATAGTGATGGCTGTACAATATAGAGTGCCAGGTTGGTTGCGTAAGTGATTGGCAGGTATTGGATGTCGTTACCTGCCTGAGTGCTGCCGGCGTAAAAATTAGGGTGAAATAATATCGCGCTTTTAACCAGAGAGTTTGTATCCGGTTTTAGTTGCAGCTTTCGAACAGCTTTTAAAGAAAGTGCCGCAGCCCGGCCTGTCGCAAATAACACCACTTCTTTATGCGGATTATCAGCAGCTTTTACAATCAGCTTTTTAATATCTTGTGTCGGAATTTTTTTATAGCTGTTTCTGCCGTGAGGGATAAAGTACGAGCTGTGCAAATCAGCAAGCCAGACCTCATAACCCATTTTGTTCAGCGCCAGAGCGGTGGCTTTTTCACGACCACGAATACCAAACTCTGAAGGTATCCATAGAACGACAGCTTTTGCGTCTTTCAGTGTATAACGAGTGACTGAAATATCAGTTTCATCGCTGACAGATATCAGTAATTCTTCAGCATTCGCTGTCAGCATGAATAAACTGCAAGAACAAATAATCAAAAAACGATAAAACATAATAGCAATAACGAAACCGATAAATTAAAAAAACTGGCTATAGCCTAATTGAAAAGTAACATCAGGAGAAGCACCAACGTAGAGATCTTCAACCACTACAATGTCAATACGGCTGCTTTTGTCAATTTTAATGTGTCCGCCAGAACTGATCTGTATGCTATCGCCTAAAAAGGTTGTTTTGCTCTGATAAAAGGCGGTATGAAAATCGAGCTGAACATTTAAGGTGACAGCACTGAAGATGCGCCATTCAAGGCCGGCGCTACCGAATAAAATTTCATTTTTTTGTATTTCGCTGAGGATTTTTGATTTACCAGTGATTAGCAGACCGATATTGTAATAACGCGACCAGTCAGCATGAAAATTATTTTCAGACGCAAACCAGACAGAGGCATCAGTTTTGCCGCTGCCGGTTAAAATTTGTTCATCCCCGCTGGGTAGTTTTATGCTGCCCCAAAAACTATGGGCATATTGTGCATTGCGGGAGAGCTGATAGGCCAGATCAATACTAAGATCTCCTATGCCGCGATTGGGCCTATCCATGCGCAGCAACTCCTGACCTGACTTGCTGTAGCTGAATAAAAGCTGGTCAGTCGGGTAGTTAGGGCGTTCACCACCGGGAAACCCGAACGTCTCATGAAAGTCATCAATAAAACTGTCCAGCGAACCTGCTTTATGACCGCTCAGTGGCAGGCGAAAACGTAATCGGGTTTTGTCGTTAATTGGGTGAGAATAAATTAAGTTTAGTTCATTGGTTTCACCATCAATAAACAATACTTCATTGGCTACCGATTCAGCATTTAGCGTATTACTAAAATTATAGGAGACGGAAAAAAATGACTGCTGGCTAGTGGCCAGTCGGGCAGGACTGACTAATGGCAGGCCATAGATAAGCGTTAATGGATTAAGGTTATGAGTTTGTAGCGGGGTGGCTGCAATAGCGGTTCTTGTCCAGCCTGAAAATGTTAATAACGATAATATCAGAGGACAAAAAAAAGCCCTGTTGCAGAACTGCCAGACAGGGCTTTTGACTATCATTTGACGCTTAAAAAGCAGTCAGAAAATAGTTAACGACTACTTCACGCTCGCGTAGTAAGCAGCCAGATTATCGATATCAGCATCGCTTAAGCCTTTAGCTTGAGGTGCCATAGTACCGTCTTTACGTGTGCCATTTTTGAAGTCACGTAATTGCTTAGCTGTGTAAGCTGCTTTTTGACCAGCAAGGTTTGGGAAAGTAGGAATAGCGCTTTTGCCTGCAGGGCCGTGACAGCCGACGCAAGAAGCCGCTTTTGCTTTACCAGCAGCAATATTACCAGCAGCCATAGCAGTTGAAGACAGACCTAAAACAGCAACAGATGCCAGAGTTAAGATAGTACGTTTCATTTTTAATCCTCCAAAAAGATTTAAAATTTTTGATTAAATTATAATGCTCAGTATTGTGACAGAGCATATATGGAAAGTAAATTGACTATTTATTTAAGGGGGTATTAGATATCTCTATTACCCCCGCAGGATTGTCCATAGAAAAAAGCAGGAAGACTAGAATTAATGCTTAAATAATAGACTATATCTGCTTAGCCGCAACGGCTATAACAACCGTGATAATGCCGATTGTCAGGTTGATAGCCACCAGCTTTCGTATCGTGTTTAAGTTTTTTCCGGCTTCCGGAAAGTTACTCTCTGCGACCAGTCTTTTCAGACGTTTGTAAGGCGCAAAATAAACGTGCATAAACAGCATCACCATAACCAGCCCAAGGCCGTGCATGATGTGGATATAGGTGCCGGAACCGGCAAAACCACCAAAATGTGCCATTAACATGTAATAACCGGTTAGCAAAATGGCAACGATGCTTATCCACACCCAGACAAAGAATTTAGTGAAGACACCATCCCATAAGCTCAGACGCTGTGGTGGCTCAAGCAGATTGGCCGCGGCAGGGCGCAGTGCCATATATGCGAAGAACATGCCGCCGACCCAGACGACAGCAGCTAAAATATGTACCATTTTTGCTAAAAGCACGGATTTTCTCCAAAAAGTTGACTAATTTGCTCAGGATATACGATTGCAAGAGAAAGGCCAATACATATTTAAGTAATTGATTTTTATAGGATTAGATCGGTTACGGCTTAAAATCACATAATTGAGCTGAAAAATAACGGCTGATCAGGTAAAGTGTGCGCACATTTTTAAACCAACAATTGAGGTTCAGATCATGGCAGATTTCAAAATCGCCCCGTCTATTTTATCAGCAGACTTCGCTAAATTAGGTCAGGAAGTTGATGACGTAATCGCATCAGGCGCTGATGTCGTGCATTTTGACGTAATGGATAACCACTATGTTCCGAACCTGACGATCGGTCCA
>Ga0316207_10002758_pt1 | contig 17418 bp, 17 predicted proteins | sample 6weekpyrite_MG_FD_204943 | JGI IMG/M metagenome (GOLD analysis project Ga0316207, IMG submission 204943) | Microbial mat bacterial communities from mineral coupon in-situ incubated in ocean water Damariscotta River, Maine, United States -... | ecosystem: Environmental > Aquatic > Marine >...
CCCGCTTGACTAGTCAGAAACAAGCCGTTACTTAAGGGCCCATACCAACAATGGTGGCTGTAGCTCAGTTGGTAGAGCCCCGGCTTGTGGTGCCGGTTGTCGCGGGTTCAAGTCCCGTCAGCCACCCCATTTTCTTAATGTCCGACCCGGAGATACGGGTTCTCGAATGGAATAAAGGTGACATGTACGCGCTGCATGTCAGCTAAATTCTGTTGCCGTCAAATGGGTTAGCCTAGTCGTGCCGGCATATATTGTTGTTTAGCCGTTAACGATGATATCGTCCGCAGGTGATTGGCGCGGGTCCAGTTTTTCAGATAATTCTGCCATATCACGACGTCCATTGACCCGCATCTGAGGTATCTTTGACATAGTCTTTGAAATCTTTTGGCGGACGGCCAAGGGCTTGTTCCACGCCGTTTAATCAATTTCTGCAAATGCGCGCACGGGAAATGCTGCGGCATCCCGGACCTTTAACGGAATTGCAAAAAATCTGAATTCAGAGCCATAAAGTGCATCCAGCCCAGTCAAGTTTTCGACGATGTGAATTTCGTCCCCTAAAAACCAAGTGTGGGCAGGACGTTCGTGATCCCCGGAAAAATCAGCATTAAGGCTATCAACTCCAAAAAGCAATATTTTTGATTTCAGGAGATGCTCCAGACCGGAGCGATCGACATACGGAAATTCATAGTATTGATCGCTTCCCCAATATTTATCCCAACCAAAATTAATCAGAACAGCACGTCCCGCGAGCTTCTCCGCGTCTGGAAAATCGTTTGCGGAAAGAGGTGCCCCGGGCGTGCAATGTCGTGCGTCAATAATAATTCCTGGCGAAATCAACGAGGAAATTTCGAGTGATGCAATATCACCTAGTTCTGCGTGCCTATGTCTGGGTGCATCCAGATAGGTGCCTATCGATGTTTGGAAACTCACCTCCGATATTTCAAACGATGCCTTGCCGAAATAGTTGGGTTCTGATTCAGCATGGGTCAAAAAAGGTCTTACTGTGGCCGTGAATTCGGTCATTTCGCCTGCTTTGTTCATCATACGAAACCCTGGCATGCCATCTTCAAAAGTCTGGGTAAGGTCGATGTAGCGTGTCATGGCAGGATTTCCTCTATTTAATGGTCAGAATATACAGGCGATTGCCGTGTTGGTTATGGGTAATATCCCTATCACCAACTTTGTGGCTTTTGTGAGTTAGCTCTGTATGCATGACAGGCTCATGCGACTTTGTCCATCTTGTCTGCGATTTTTGCCGCCAGAGAATCTGACCTGTGTTATCACAGAAAACCTGACTTTCATGTTGTATCCTGTTTTGATTATATTGCGTATAATAACAAAACCATATTCCGCTTAAGATGATCATCAGCCACAGCAAAAGCGTTAATACGATTTCAACCATGTCACGCCGCCCATTGACCGCACCGGGCGGTGTCTTTGGCGTAGTCTTTGAAATCTTTTGCCGGGCGGCCAAGGGCTTCTGTGACGCCGTTGCAAATGTTTGAATTCCTGCCGTCGAGCACTTCGGTGAACAGCTCGATCATTAAATCGCTGACCGGGGCCGGGACTTCTGCCTGATCCATGTGCTGTTTAAATTGCCCGGTCGAGATTTTTGTGAATTTGACTGGCTTGTTGATGGCTTTGGAAATTTCATCAACGGCTTCGGCGAATGTGATGGCGCGCGGTCCGGTGACTTCGTAAAGCCTGTTGTCATGGCCCGGTTCGGTCAGGGCGGCAACAACAACTTCGGCGATGTCGTCGGTATCAATAAATGGTTCCGCCACGTCGCCGACGGGCAGGGCCAGTTCACCGGCGATGATACCGTATTTGAAATCGTGTTCGCTGAAATTTTGCGCGAACCAGCTTGAACGGACAATGGTCCATGTAAGCCCCGATTGCCTGAGGATGTTTTCAGCCCGTATGGCACCGTCTTCGCCGCGCCCGGACAGCAACACCATGTGTTCAACGCCATTTTCCAAGGCCCGCTCCGTAAGTTCCTGAATAGCCGTATCGGCACCGGGAACCGCCAGATCCGGCTGATAGGTGACGTAGATGGATTTGACGTCCGCAAGGCACAAATCCCACGTATCCGGATGGTTCCAGTCAAAAGCAGGCGTTGTTGAACGGGATACGGCGCGGGGATTGATGCCTTTATCGACAAGTTTTTTAACCACACGTTTACCGGTTTTACCGTTGCCGCCAATGATCAGGATCGGGTTTTGATTTTTCATAACAGTTTCCTTTGTCAAATAATACGAGACATTCTCGTATTTGCAAAAAGTGATAAACTCTCTTATTTTAAAAGTCAACCCGGATTTGGAGAAATAAAGTGACCACCGAAACGAAAACATCAATACCCGGAACCAGCACGGCGGACGGTCTGGCGCGCCGGGTTCCAGTGCAGAAACGCAGCCGGGAACGCTATGAAAAAATACTGGATGTGGCGTTGGATGTGTTGTCGGAAAAAGGCAGCGACGCTTTTAAAATGAGCGACATTGTCGAACGCACGGGCGTTTCTTTTGGCTCGCTGTATCAATATTTTGCCGATAAAACCGCGATTATCGGAACATTGGCGGAACGCCATAACGAAATCGGCCATGACTGTGTAAAAACGGAATTATCCACCATTGAAAAGCCGCAGGATTTACAGCCCGCCCTGTGTCGTTTGGTCGATAGTTATTATCAATTTTTCAATGATGTTCCGGTGATGATTGATATCTGGAACGCAACCCAGTCGGATAGAGTTTTACAGGAACTCGATCAACAGGATATGAAGATTCTGTCCGGTTTTTTATGGGATGCGCTTATCCGGTTATATCCGAAAGATGATAAAAAATCCCTGCAACTGACGTCCGGGATGATCATGCATCTGATCGCAGCCACGGTCCGTCACGCCATTACGTTAAACCCGTCGGATGCGGAAAAAACGGTGCAGATTTTTAAAAATATGCTGCCGGTGGATGTGAAAACTCTGGTTGCCGATTCTTGAAAACATGAACAGGTGCTGGATTTTATCCTCAAAAGGTTTGTATAAGGGACAATCTTTTCATCAGGGGCCATGGATAAGAGTATGAAGTTTGTTCGCTGGATACTGGGCCGTTTGATTCTGGCCATTGATTTTTTGACACGTCCCAAGCCCGTCATCCGCGAAAAACAAGATCAGGATCGGGTCGATGCCTTAACGGCGAATATGTCGTTGTACCAATTTAACGCCTGTCCTTTTTGCGTCAAAGTCAGGCGCAAGATCAGAAAGCATGCTTTGAACATAGAATTGCGGGATGCCAAAAATAACGACCGCTATAAAAATGAACTGTTAAGCGAAGGCGGCAGGCATAAAGTCCCCTGTTTGCGTATCGAAGATAACAACAATAATGTTAAATGGCTGTACCAGTCAGAAAACATTTGTTCATTTCTGGATGAACAGTTCGGCATTTCTAATGCCCGGAACCAAAACTTCCGGTCTTGATGGAATAATCGACCGCGATTTCATATCTGGGATCATCCTCGGAATCGACCATCAATTGTCCGGCGCGGTGCAAAAGTTTATGACAATCGCGGGACAAATGGCGCAATTGCACGGTTTTTCCCAGAATTTCGTATTTGGATGCCAAGGCTTCGATGGCTTGCAAAGCCGATTGGTCAACCACGCGGCTGTTTAAAAAGTCAATAATGACCACGCCGGGATCGGTTTTTGGATTGAAAATTTCCATGAACCCTTCGACAGAGCCAAAAAACAGCGGTCCTTCGATTTGATAAACCTTGGCGCCTTCGGGGGTTTGATGGGCGCTGGCATGGATGTGGGTGGCGTTTTGCCAGGCAAAGGCCAGCGCCGATACAATTACGCCCACAACGACGGCGATGGCCAGATCGCTGACAACGGTGACGATGGTGACCAAAATCATGACCATGGCGTCGGTCAGGGGGATACGCCTGAGAATGGTGATACTGCGCCATGCGAACGTACCAATAACCACCATGAACATCACCCCGACCAGAGCCGCCAACGGAATTTGTTCAATCAATGATGATCCAACCAAAATAAAGGCCAGCAAAAACAAAGCCGCTGCAATGGCGGATATCCGTGTACGGCCCCCGGATTTGATGTTGATCATTGATTGTCCGATCATGGCGCAACCGCCCATGCCGCCGAAAAAACCGGTGACGGTGTTGGCAATCCCCTGGGCGATGCATTCCTGTGACGCACCACCACGATTTCCGGTCATTTCCCCGACCAGATTAAGCGTCAACAGGCTTTCGATCAGACCAATGGCTGCGAGAACAAGCGCATAGGGAAAAATGATTTCCAGGGTCTGTAAATTCAAAGGAACCATTGGAATGCTGAATTCGGGCAAGCCGCCTTTAATCGATGCCAGATCGCCTACGCGGGGAACATCAATGCCAAAACCGATAACGATGGCGGCAACGATAACGATCCCGGCCAGCGGTGCGGGGATGATGTTTGTGATTTTCGGCATCAACCAGATGATGACCATGGTGACTACGACCAATGCCAGCATGGTAACCAGCGGCCAGCCGGTCATCCAGACTTTAATGCCGTCCGCCCCGGTGATTTGAAATTGTGTCAGTTGCGCCATGAAAATCACGATGGCCAAGCCATTGACGAAACCAAGCATCACCGGATACGGCACCAGACGGATGAATTTGCCCAACCGGAACACCCCGGCCAGAATTTGCAGAATGCCCATCAATAGGACGGTGGCGAACAAATACTGCACCCCGTGGCTGGCTACCAATGACACCATCACCACGGCCAATGCTCCGGTGGCGCCCGATATCATGCCGGGCCGACCGCCGATAAAGGCAGTGATCAAGCCGACGATAAAGGCCGCGTACAAGCCGACCAGCGGATGAACACCGGCGACAAAGGAAAAAGCCACGGCTTCGGGCACCAAAGCCAAAGCCACGGTCAAACCGGACAGGACGTCGGTTTTGATGCGCATCGGGGTTAACGGTTCCGGGGCCGGGTTTTTCCAGCCGGACATGGAAAGACGGTCGGCAAAATCGGCAAGCGAGGGCTTGTACACGTTTATTGTATCCAGTGATTATTGGGGATTTTCGGGGAATTTTTCTGTTGGCGGCATAGATAACTTAAAATCTGGATAAATCAAAGGAAATCGTCATACTGCAAAGCCATTGTTTACAAACCGCGGAGCGACAGGATTTTGAGCCGTCAACTTGCCCGATTACCCGCCATGCCGTCGGCGGTGGATTTTTTTGAAAAATACTGGAACATCCGTCCTTTTGTGGTTGAAAATGCGGTCCCCGCCGAAGCCGTCAACGCATTGATATCGGCCGATGAACTGGCCGGGTTGGCGTTGGAAGAAAACGCCATTTCCCGGATTGTTGAAACGCCGGGGAATGGTGGAAACTGGACATGCCGCTATGGCCCGTTTTCAGAAAATGATTTTTCCGCACTGGATGATCAGGGCTGGAGCTTGCTGGTTGGAAATGTGGAACAATTTCATCCGCCGACGGCGAAATTGTTGCGGTTTTTTAATTTCGCGCCGCGCTGGATGCTGGATGATGTGATGGTCAGCTATTCCGCCCGCGAAGGCTCCGTCGGTCCCCATCTTGACAGTTACCACGTGTTTTTGCTTCAGGGGCAGGGGGGGCGGCGCTGGAAAGTGGCGGATCAGGTTATGCTGATTGAGGACTGGCTGGACGGCACCGAGCTTAAAGTTCTGAGCAAGGATTTTGTCGGTGACGAGGTTGATCTGAAAACCGGGGATGTGCTTTATATCCCGCCCAATTTCCCGCACCAGGGCGTCACGTTAAAAGCGGCGTTAACCTATTCTGTTGGGTTTTTAGGACCGAAAGCGTCTGAATTGTTCAGTGCCTATGGTGCCTGGCTGGCACGCCATGAAGCCATGGATGAACGTTTCACCGGACAGGAACTAACGGCTTCTGACCAGGGGTTCGCTATTTCGGCAACGGCGGCGGAAGGTGCCGGAAGGTTTTTACAGGAAAAAATTTATGCAAAACCTTTCCGGCAATGGCTGGCTGAATTTTTCAGCGAAAGCAGCCATCAGGATTTCGGCCGGTTTTTAAAACGTGATCAACCTGTGACAGTAGAAAACATGCATGCCCGTCTTCAAACCGGGGCGGGGCTGATTAAACCTGAATATGTGAAAATGCTGATCAGTCATATCAAGGATGATCTCTATTATCTTGGCGTCGATGGTCACGGTTTTGAATTAAACACGATAAGTGCTTCTGTTATGATGGTATTGTCATCTGAACAGGAATTAAATCTGTCGTCAGTGCCGGAACTTGATAAAGACAAGCGGACGTTAAGGCTTGTATGCCAATTGTACAATCGGGAAATACTGCAATTTGTCTGATATGTTATCGTATTAAATCTGGTTTGTTTAATGGTTCTAATATACGTTTGCATATCCTGACGGCAAAACATGATTTGAGGGCGTAACTGTTGTCTGTGAAAAATTCCAGTTTGTTTTTTTTAGTCGCGGTTTTTATTGGCACCGTTGTGGCCCTGATCGCAACCCTGTGGCTGGGCTATAAAAACGACGTCGATTTGTTGCAGATTTCCGATGAATATCATTTATCAACCATCGAACGTCTGGATGAAATGACGTTGCTGCTGGAGAAAATCACCGATGCGAAGCACCATCCGGACCCATCCGGTGTTGCCGCTGATGTGCAGAAACTCAATAATCGCATTGGCATTCTTTATGCAGAAGTCGCCAATACCCAGGGCAAATACGCCGAAACCGGATACGGTGCGCCCCTTGAAAACCTTGGCGCTGTTTTGAAAGACTTCCGCCGTTTGTTGAAAACGCCGCTGTTCGAGCGGCAAACCAATGATGCGTTCGAACAACGTATGTTGTTGTTGAAATCAGTCATACAGGCATTGAAAACGCCGCATGTTGACGCCTATAAAACGGCGTTTAAAGGTATGGAAAACCAGCGTCAAACTTATTTGTTGATTGTGGTTTTTGGCGGAATTTTTATATTTGCCACAGGCGTGCTCGTTATCAACGGTTGGATGCGGCAAACCCGCGATAACCTTGAAACCCTGAAAAAAACGCAGCAACAACACATCGACAGCGGGAACTGGTTAAGGGCCGTTATTGAAAACACCGCCGAAGGCATGGTTATTATTGATGATCGTGGGGGCGTGATCAGTTTCAACAATGCCGCCTGTAACATGTTTGGCTATGATGCATCCGAAGTGATCGGTCAAAACGTATCGATGTTAATGCCCGAAAATGATCGCAAACAACATGATGCCTATGTCCGGCAATCTGACATTGTCGCGCCCCGGATTATCAATCAGTCCCGTGATCTGTTCGGTCTTCGCAAAGACGGGTCATTGTTCCCGATGTCGTTGAATGTCTCGTTAATGGAAACGTTTGGCAGGAAAACCTTCATCGGTATCATGCGCGATATTTCCGATCGTTACGAAGCCGACAAATTAAAAGCGGAATTCGTCTCCACGGTCAGCCATGAACTGAGAACACCTTTGACATCGATCAAAGGTGCGCTCGGGTTGATCCGTTCCGGTGCAGTCGGCGATGTGTCCGATGCGGCCAGGGAAATGCTGGAAATCGCCTATTCCAATTCGGAGCGGTTAACGACGCTGATCAACGATATTCTTGATCTGGAAAAAATTGAAGCCGGAAAAATGGTTTTCAATCTTAAACCCATGGATATTGTCCCTCTGGTTAAAACGGCTTTGATTGAAAACAAATCCTTTGCCGATGGATTTGCCGTCACTTTTACCGGTCATGGTCTGGATCAACACATTGATGTGAATGGCGATGCGGACCGGTTGATGCAGGTTTTGACGAATTTGCTGTCAAACGCGGCCAAGTTTTCATCCCGTGGCGGCGATGTGGAAATTTTGGTGAAAAAAGAAGGTGAAAAAGTCAGGATTGCGGTACAGGACCATGGCCCCGGTATTCCGGAAGATTTCAGGGATCAGATTTTCGGCAAATTTACCCAAGCTGACGGAGCCGACAACCGGGCCAAAGGCGGCACCGGGTTGGGGCTGAATATTTCCCGGGCGATTGCCGATGCCCATGGTGGCATAATCGATTTTGACAGCGTCGAAGGCGAGGGGGCGTGTTTTTACCTTGAACTGCCTGTGCATACGAACACCGTCGAAACCCGTGATGATGAGTTGCCGCAATCCGGTTTGCGCATTCTGATCTGCGAAGACGAACCCGATATCGGATCGTTTTTAAAAGTTTTGCTGGCATCGGCGGGCTACCGGACGGAAATCGCCACTTCGGCCGAAGCCGCCAAAGAGATGCTTAAAGTAAGCCATTTTGACGCCATGACATTGGATCTGGGTTTGCCCGGGCAAGACGGCATTTCCTTTATCCGCGATCTCAGAAGCCACCCATCGACCCATGATCTTCCGGTTATTGTCGTCTCGGCCAGCGCGGACGAAGGCAAAGCCCAATTGAACGGACCGGCTGTTCATATTATTGACTGGATGCAAAAACCCGTTGATACGGAACTGTTGCTCCGTTCGCTGGACGAGACCTTGCGGAAAAACCGGGATGGAAAACCGGCCATTCTCCATGTCGAGGATGATCCCAATATTGTGGAAATTGTTTCGGTCCTGGTTGGAGATTTGGCGGATGTTGATGCGGCGATGAGCCTTGAAAGTGCCCGGACACTGCTTGGGAGGAAAACCTATGATCTGGTTATTCTGGATTTGATGCTGCCCGATGGTCGCGGCGAAGAATTGCTTCCTTTATTCAACCGCGCCGGGTCGTATGCCATCCCTGTGATTATTTTTTCAAGCGTCGATAATACCGATGATGTGGTGGATGCGGTCAACGCGGTTCTGGTCAAAACGCAAACATCCAATGAACAGTTGCTTGACGTCATCCGTTCGACAGTTGAAAATCATGCACACAAAGAAGGTGAAACCCATGCCACTTGAAAAAATTCTTCACGTCGAAGACGACCCGGATATCCAGAAAATTGCCGAACTGAGTTTGGCAACGGTTGGCGGGTTTACCCTGAAAAGCTGTTCGTCCGGCAAACAGGCGCTGGATGTGGCCACCGACTTCATGCCGGATTTGTTTTTGCTGGACGTGATGATGCCGGAAATGGACGGCCCGGCGACTTTGGCGGCCCTTTGGCAAATTCCGGAACTTAAAAATGTGCCTGCAATTTTTATGACGGCCAAAGCCCAAAGCAGCGAAATTGACGGGTTTATGGCATTGGGGGCCATTGGCGTGATCGTCAAACCTTTTGACCCCATGTCCCTGCCGGACGAGGTTAAAAAAATTTGGCAGGACCGGGAAAGCAAAACCTGAATTTGTCCTGAATTTGTTCTGGATTCCGGGATCGGAATGCTTGCATGACCGTGAATATTTTTATATGTTCATGTTATGTTCTATTTATGCAGCGCTAAAAACAATCTTTCCACACCGTTGTTTCCCGGAATTTCTGCGGGCTTTCCATCCCCGGCCGATGATCATATGGAAACGGCGCTGGATCTGAATGATTATTTGATCAACCGCCCGGCGGCGACTTTTCTGGTTCGCGCCCGGGGTACGTCGATGATCGGGGCCGGAATTTTTGACGGTGATATTCTGATTGTCGATAAAAGCGTCAAAGCCGTTTCCGGGCAAATTGTCATTGCCACCCTTGATGGCGAATTCACGGTCAAACGATTGTTGAAAGGGCAAAACCCGGACCGTTGGCGGTTGCAGCCCGAAAACCCCGATTTTCCGGCCCGGGACATAGTGCCGGGTGATGATTTTTCCGTCTGGGGTGTGGTTACAGGCGTTGTCAGGCGGCTGGAATGACGGATAAAGTTTTTGCCCTGGTCGATTGCAATAATTTTTATGCGTCGTGCGAACGGGTGTTTGATCCCCGGCTTGAAAACAAACCGGTTGTTGTTCTCAGCAACAATGACGGCTGTTTGATTGCCCGCTCGAATGAGGCCAAAGCCCTTGGGTTTGCCATGGGCGCGCCGCTGTTTAAGGTGGAAAGAAAATTGCGTCAACAGGGCGTTCACGTGTTGTCATCGAACTATCCGCTTTATGGCGATATGTCGAACCGGGTGATGGACGTGTTGTCCGGATTTGCGCCGGATATTGAAATTTATTCCATTGATGAATGTTTTCTGGATTTATCGGGGATGCAGGGTTTTGATCTGCTTGATTACGGCCGGCAAATTCGAAATACGATCACGCGCTGGACCGGGATTCCGGTCTCGGTGGGGATCGGTGCGACAAAAACGCTGGCAAAGCTGGCCAACCACATGGCGAAAAAAAATCCCGCATCGGGTGGCGTGGTCCGGTTGACGGACACGACACGGGCGGAGGCCTTGCGGGCGGTACAGATTGGCGACGTCTGGGGCATTGGCAGGCGCTGGGCAAAAAAATTACAGGGCTTCGGGGTCATGACCGCATTTGATTTTACAAAAATGGAAAGATCGTCCGTGCGCCAGATGATGGGCGTGGTCGGGACCAAAACATGGGAAGAATTACAAGGGCTGTCTTGTCATGATCTGGAAACGATGCCGCCGCCCCGGAAAACGGCGGTGGTGTCCCGCTCATTCGGTGGCATTGTCAAAAGTTATGATGAACTGTCCGAAGCCTTAAGCCTGTTCACGGCCCGGGCCGCTGAAAAATTGCGTCGGCAAAATCTGTTGTGTGGCCGCCTGTCGGTGTTCATCCGCACCAACCGGTTTAAAACCGACAGTCGGCAATATCGGGGAACGGCGGATGTGGCTTTAAACCCGCCGACCTGTCATACCGGGGATATGACCCGGGCCGCGTTAAAAGCGTTGCGGGGTGTTTACCGTCCCGGACTGGGGTATAAACAAGCCGGAGTCTGGCTGTTGGATTTGCAGCACCGGGACAGTGCAGCGGGCGATTTGTTCGCACCGCAACCGTGCGGGCAGGGGCAAAAACTGATGCAGGCGCTTGACCATATCAACCAGCGGTTTGGCGGGGAAACCGTGCATATGGGTGCGCGCCTGAAAACGTCCGGCTGGCACATGAAACAAAACCGGCGTTCGCCCCGTTACACGACGAATTGGTCGGAACTTTTAAATATCGGCTAAATCATCGCCGTTGATGGCTTTTTGCAATAACGCCCGGGTTTCTTCGATGCCGTATAGCTTGATGAACGATCCCATGCGCGGGCCTTGTGTCTGGCCCAAAAGAATTTCGTAAAGCGCCTTGAACCACAATTTCAGATCATCAAAATCATGGCGTTTGCCGACTTCATAAACTTCCGACTGAATGGTTTTGGCATCCGCATCGCCATCCATGGTTTCAAGCGCGGAGGCCAGATCTTTCAAGGCCTCGACTTCCATGGCACTGGCTTTACGGTAGTGTTTGTCCGGTTTGACGAAATCCTGATAATAATTGATGGCGTAATCGATCAGATTATCGAGAATCGGTGCGTTTTCAGAGGATGCCCCAGGACGGTAGCGGCTGACAAAATGCCATAGCACGGCTTTGTCTTCGCTGTGGCAAACGCTGGCCAGATTCAACAGGATATTGAAACTCAAGCCCTCTTCTCCGGCGGGGGGGTGGCCCTGATGGATGTGCCAGACCGGGTTGTTAAGGCGTTTTTCATCATCCTGCCCGGCAAATCCTGAAAGGTGGCTTAAATATTCATCGACATTTTTTGGAATGACATCAAAGAAAAGCCGTTTCGCGGTTTTCGGTTTCTGGTACATGAACAGGGACAGGCTTTCCGGCGGGGCATAACGCAACCAGTCCTCGACCGCCAATCCGTTGCCGCGGGATTTGGAAATTTTCTCGCCATTATCATCGAGAAACAATTCATAGGTAAAGCCGCTCGGGGGCTTGCCTTTGAGGATTTTGTTGATCCGCCCCGATAAATTGACGGAATCGATCAGATCCTTGCCGGACATTTCATAGTCCACATCGAGCGCTTTCCAGCGCATGGCCCAATCGCATTTCCATTGCAGTTTGCAATGCCCGCCGATGACCGGGGTTTCAACCTGTTCACCGTCTTCGTTTTGGTATGTGATGGTGCCGCTTTCCCGATCATGGGCCACGACCGGGGCCTGCAGCACAATTCCGGTTTTCGGACAAATCGGTAGAAACGGGCTGTAGGTGGCCCGGCGTTCTTCGCCAAGGGTCGGTAAAATAACATTTGTGACGGCATCATAATTTTCAAGAATCAACAAAAGTGTTTCATCAAAAAGCCCGCTTTTATAACATTCCGTGGCGCTTTTGAATTCGTAATCAAAACCGAAACTGTCGAGAAAGGCTTGCAGGCGGGCATTGTTATGGGCGCCGAAACTGTCATGTGTTGAAAATGGATCGGGAATGGATGTCAGCGGCTTGCCAAGATGTTCAGCAACGGCTTCTTTGTTGGGGATATTGTCGGGAACCTTGCGCAACCCGTCAAGATCATCGGAAAAGGCAAACAGTTTTGTCGGCATATCCGACAAGGTCTCGAAAGCATGACGGACCATGGTCGTTCTTGCCACTTCGCCAAATGTGCCAATGTGCGGCAAGCCCGATGGACCGTATCCGGTTTCAAACAGCACGTATCCCTTTTCCGGAAGTTTTCCGTTCAGACGTTTGATCAGGGCGCGGGCTTCCTGAAACGGCCAGGCATTGGATTTTTCGGCAAAGGTGCGGATATCGGACATGGTTATACTTTCCGGGATAAAAATAACGAACCCGGAACCTACGGCGTGCGGTCATAAAGGTCAACGCCGCTTTGCCGGGGCATCAGTCGGTGACGATTTTCGCCTCAACCAAAACTGGAAAGTTAACCGAATTGGCAATGAAGCATTTATGATGTGCGCCTTCGTGTTGGTTGAAAGCGACGTCTTGCGGGCTGGATTTTGTAATGGTCACAACGGGTTTCAGTATGGCTTTGATGAAGCGCCCGCCAATGTCCGGGTCTTCTTCCATGATGGCTTCGGCCTGATCAACGTAATTCAGAATTTCAACGCCGTGGGTTCCGGCCAGATGCAGGTACCATAACATATGGCAGGACGATAACGACGCCAACAGCATTTCTTCGGGGTTGTGGCGGCTGGGGTCGCCCAAAAAAGACGGATCGGACGAGGCTTCAATGGCGTCTTTGCCTTTAAATTCAATGATATGGTTGCGGCTGTAATTTTTATAATTCAGCGTCGTTTCACCGTCACCGGGATGCCATTTCAGATTGGAAAAATAATGGTGCTGTTTGTTTTTGGGCATTGATTTTCTCATTGAAAAATAATTTTTATTTTAAAATTACAGACCCTGTGACGTCAATCACTGTGATCATCAAAGTGAACAGTTATGGTTAAGACAGATTGATGGAGGACGACATGAGTGCATTAAAAGATACGCCAAGCGGGCGCGTTACTTCAGGGTTTTTACTGGGTGTTTTGCTGGGATTGCTGGCGTTGTTAATCAGTGCTGTGACAGTTTAGGAAAAATAGGAAACGTACCAGTCAAGTTCGTCTTCGCTTAATGGGAAATCACCCGAAGCCGGACCGCTTAACATATTTTTTGGGCTGACTTTGGCAACCCGGCGCTGAACCATTTCCGCCGTTGTCATTGTCAGCCCGGCTTTCCAGCAAAGTGCGGTTACCGCTTTACCGCTTTGGCTTTCCAGCATTTTTTTAACAATATCTTCGTCGATTCCGGATAATAAAATCAAGGCCGGCGGCACAAGCTGAATGTCTTTGTCTTCAATGGCTTTGATAATCCTGTCTTCGTCAAGTTGACCTTTGTCGAACAATTTTTGCGCCCGTTCCGGACCGGGTTGAAGGGACGTTTTTCCAGGCGTTGCCGCATCGTCCTCGATGCGTTTTCTGACGGCAATGCGCAGTTCTTTTTCAATGCCGGCGGCGACTTTATTGCGTTTGATCAAGGTTTCAACCATGGCCGCACTGACAAAGGTGGCGATGCGGCGAATGGTCACCAGCGACAAATTGGCCCGTTCTACCAAAGGCCGGTGCCAATCAGGAACATCGGGGGCGGCCACAGAAATGGATTCCAGTGTTTTCTCACTCAGTTGTGCGGTTTCATTATCAAGCAGCGATTTTATAGCCGGTTTATCGAGCGTGTTGGCAATGGCTTCGCTGACGGAGCTTGCCAAACCTTTGCGTCTGGCAATGGCACCCAAAGCACCGCCCTGAACGCCGCCGGCGATAATCTGTATCAGTTCCTGTTCACTTAACAGCGGTGAAAATTCCAGAATAGGGGCCTGTACAATTTCTTCGGCATCGTGGGCCAGTTTGACAACGATATCTTTGGGGACGCTATCCAGACTTTTTATTTCTTCGGCGATAATGGCCCGGATTTGCGGAATTTCATCGCGGGCCAGAATTTCAAGAACTTCCAGCGCCATATCGGTCAACCGGGCATTTTCGCCTTTGGTCAAATTGGGGATAATGCGGCCGATTTTATGGGCGATTTCGCTGCGGACTTCGGCTTCGGTATCGTTTGCCAGCAAGACGTCGGCCTGCATCGGGGTGCCGTCATTGCCCGCCACAGCACGGCGCACCTGTTTGTCTTTGTCGGTTGCGAAATAGTACAGCAGCTCCGGTTCCAGATCTTCGGTCGCGGCCAGTTCCCGGCGCTGTTCGGGGCTGCCTTTTTCGGCAATGTGTTTCGATTTTTCATAAGGCGGCTTCGGCTTGCCTTTTTTCGGTTTGCGTTTGCCGACGTTGCCAAATACCCACGATAACATGATCAGCCCTTTATTTTACCCTAAACCCTATTTGACGGGGAAATAAAGTCGATGTCAAATTTCACCTTTGCCGCCACCAAGACACTTGGGCGATGACATGGGTTGCTGGTTTTTTGAAAGCCATTCTTCCGGTGTGTGGGTTTCAATGGACAACGCGTGAATGGAGCCTTTCAGTTCATCCTCCAGCAATTTATTGACGCTTTGATGGCGGGCGACGCGCGATTTGCTTTCAAACGCATTGGTGACAATGACAACTTTGAAATGGGATTCCGATCCCGGCGGCACATTGTGCATGTGGCTTTCATTGATGACGTCAAGATGATTGGGTCTGAATTGACTGTTGATTTTTTCGCGAATGGTTTGTTCGACGTTCAAAACGGTTACTCCAACTGGTTTATGCTAACAGTTTATATAGGTGCGCTTTGGCGTGCATGCTCATTTTTTATCATCAATTTTTCGCTTCATTGTCATCTTTCAATGCGCGGCGAATATGCCGCACACCGCTCCAGACAAGACCCAGAACAATGGGAAACGCAACCATGACAACGACATAGGGATTGACGGCAAAGCCCAGTTCTTCCGTTCCTTTGGCCAGATAGGAAATCAGGCTCAAGACATAATAACTGATGGCGACGACGGATAAACCTTCGACGGTTTGCTGCAATCGAAGTTGCCGTTTGGCCCGCCGGTCCATGGATTGCAGCAAATCGCGGTTTTGTTCTTCCAGTGCCACATCAACCCGGGTGCGCAACAGATTGCTGGCACGGGCGATATGACGGCTTAGCTTTTCAATCCGCGTTTCCATGGTTTCACAGGTCGCCATGGCCGGGGCGATGCGCCTGAAAATAAATTCTCCACTGGGCTGAAGGGTGGGAATGCGCTCTTCTCTGAGTTCGCGAACCCGTTGTTCGAGCAAAGAAAAATACGCTCGTGCCGCACTGAAGCGGTAATTGGTTTCAACCGATATGGCTTCCACATCGGCTGCCAGATGCGACAACTGGCTTAACAGTTTGCGCTCGCCACCGACATCTTTGATCATTGGCAATTCTTTGACAATTTTTGACAACGTTTGTTCAATCCCGGCGATTTCAGGGATACTTTTCCGGGCCAATGGATACGCCAGCATGGCGGTCATGCGGTAGGTTTCAATTTCCAGCAAGCGTTGAACCAGACGACCCAGACCGCGTGGGTTAAGCCCCAGGTCACGAACAAGAATTCGGCCAAAGCCATCACCATGAATGCGGCCATCGGTCCAGATCAAGGCTTTGCCCGACAAAACCTGGCTTCCGATTACGGTGTTGTCATCAAACAGGGCAGCGGTTTCCCCGATGGACCGCTCCGGGGTTTGTTCTGTTTCAACAACCACATGGCTGGCACTGATCAATTGTCCGGGGATATTCTGTAACCAGTCTGTGGGCAGGCGGTTCAGGGGCGATTTTTCAAACGGAATACCGGCCTCGCCAAAAGCATACAGCGTGTACGAGGAGAATTCCGTATGCCGTTCCCATTTCAGAAAAAAATTGCTGAATTCTTGTGAAAAGTGGGTTGCGTTATCCGCCGGTTGCGGCACGTCGAAGTGTCGGCATAATTTTCTCAAATGTTCGAGGTCTTCATCACCGGCTTGTTCACCATTCATCATGGCGATGTGCGAAACCCGGGCCGGAGCTTTGACGTGGGTATAGGGACGTGAATGAATTTCACTTGCCAAACGGTTTCTTAACGGATGCTGTTCCGGGATAGATGGCATGTATCAGAATCCCTTGCTTTCTGTATGCTCAATAAGTTGTGAATTACTTTGATGATTTTTTAACGGGTTTGGCTTTGCGGTACTGTTTGGGGATGGACTGGTCAAGGTCTGACAGGTTTTCTTCCAACATGGCAACTTTTAACTGCAATTCCTTGATGGCTTTGCTGTGGCTGTTGATTTGTTCGGTGGCGTTTTTTGCATTCTTTTTGATATCGGCCAATGATTTTGATGTTTTGGTCACCTCGGTCATCATCGATTTGCGGTTTTTTTCGTTTTCACGCAAAATATTGTTGGTAAATTCCTGAAGGTTTTCTTCGGTATTTTTTAACGCATTGGATGCCATCCACAACGCACCCAAAGCAGTTGTAAGGGCCAAAAATGAAACAATGAGTGCCATGGGTCTGTTACCTGAAAGTCGTGCCTGAAAGCCGTGCCTGAAGTATATGATGAAGTGCATCATAAAGACATTGCACATTTATGAAAAGCTGTGCGGAAAATGATCCTGGGTTTATGCCTATCAAGATTTTGCGAAAAAATACAATCAAATTACTCCAGATAACGCATTGAGTGTTTTATTGAGATTAATAAACTTTATAATTGTTTTATCGGTGAATAATGTGATAGTAAACCAGTCCGGTACGGAAATGCGTGAAATAAATGTCTGTATCCATTGTTTCCCGCTGGACATTTTGCTTTTAATTGGCGACAAATTGCCGTGAGTGAATACAGTAAATTTACCCCGTGGTGATTGCCGGAAATTTCGGATTAATTTTTGAAAATATCCAATTCGTCTTTTTGATTTCAGGGAACCTTTTAAATGACCGAAACAACAGCTCCATCCCGCGACGGCGCGACCACCCTTTCCAACGCGGTGCGATTTTTATCGGCGGACGGTGTCGAGGCGGCGTCGTCCGGTCATCCGGGGATGCCGATGGGCATGGCCGAGTCTGCGACGGCGTTATTCACCCGGGTTTTAAAGT
>Ga0316207_10002759_pt1 | contig 17415 bp, 15 predicted proteins | sample 6weekpyrite_MG_FD_204943 | JGI IMG/M metagenome (GOLD analysis project Ga0316207, IMG submission 204943) | Microbial mat bacterial communities from mineral coupon in-situ incubated in ocean water Damariscotta River, Maine, United States -... | ecosystem: Environmental > Aquatic > Marine >...
TGTTGCCGCCAGGAGAATATATTTAAATTGGTGGATGGATTAATTGATGCCGGTTATCAAGTAAAACTGGTTAATACATCGGCTGTTCAAACCTACAGCAGATTAAAACGCACAGATGATAAAGATGATGCTCGGTGGTTAGCACATTTAATGCGGCTGAAGATATTACCAACGGGATTTATTTACCCTAAAGAAGAACGCGCTGTTCGCGATCTTCTTAGAAAGCGCAGCCAGTTAGTGCATCAACGTACTACCAACATATTGAGCCTGCAGAATATACTGGCGCGAAATACAGCTCAATCGTTATCCAGTTATAAAATCAAAAAACTCGATGATGAGCAGGCTGATAAATTAATTAAAGACCCAAACATCACATTATCATTAAAGAGCAATCTAAATATAATCAGATGCCTACAAAGCACGATTGTTGATATAGAAACAGCCGTTTTAAAGCAAGCCCGCATTCGTAAAGCGTTTAAAAAATTACTTACGGTATCGGGCATTGGAGAAATATTAGGGCTCACTATTATGCTGGAAAGCGCTGATATGAGTCGTTTTCCCAAGGTGGGCAATTTTTCATTGTATTGTCGCTGCGTAAAAAGCGAACGCTTTAGCAACGCCATTATTGCGATTAAGGCAGTGGCCAACAAACTGGCACGGGCCAGTTATCACATACTTAAAGATCAGGTTGCATTCGATGTAAATAAAGCATTTTCCTGATCAAGGTTTAAGGTTGAATGAGAAAACCAGAAATGGGGTTGGCTAATAACCACTAGAGCTGATTAGTGACTCATTTGACCTTTTTAAACAACTGATGTTGTAAGCGGAAAAAGTAAGTGTGCCTCAACGCTAAGCCAATTGGGGTCTGGAACTGAGCGATCAGTAGCCACAAACCTGTTAAGTGCCAACGGTTATAAGGTACATGGGCGCTACATGTCTGTATATGCGTTGGGAACTAAAGATTTTATGGGGCAATGAACATTGTCTGGGACAAGCAAGCGCTTGTCTAGAACCTGATGGCTGACTGGTGCATATTTATTATGTCACTTTGCTTTAAACTTTAGATGTGCATATTATTTTACCGGACTTAAACGTCAGATTTATTTTTTATGTGAAAATAACACGTAAAAAGCAACTGTTGCCTATTGACTGGGAACGGCTAATGGCTGACCTGATGCTTCCTCTAATTATAAGAGGTATCTACTTTTCATAGGTAACTTGGGAGCTTAACGCCTAAATAACTAACACTTATACGGCCAATGCAGTTAAAGCAGTACATCGTTAATTTAGAAAATTAACAAAAACAAAAGGTGCATTTTCTAACGAAAATAGCTTGCTAAAATTGTTGTACGCGGGGATATTAAACGCCCGCGAAAAATGGATAATGCCAATTCAAAATTGGAGTCAGGCACTACCCCAATTAGCTCTTTATTTTGAAGGCCGTTTAAATAATATGCTGGATATTTAAATTAATTCTGATACAGAATTTTGAACACCCTCTTTAATCATTTTTTACCCAGAATCAATGTGCTTTAGCCGCGTTCATAACAGGGTTAAAACCCTGCACTTTAAACTCCCCTAATTACTGACGGCATTGGGGGAGCATTATTCTACAATTGTTACCTTAATTCCCGCTCGATTAGCAATCCCAATAAAATCGGGGAATGAGGTGTTCACATTCTCACAATCTTCAATAATGATATCCGACTGCGCCCGCAAAGCCGCCATCGTAAATGCCATCGCAATGCGATGATCATCCCGGCTGTGCACCTTGCCACCCTTGATGACTCCACCATTAATAATCATACCGTCCGGTGTCGCTTCGCAATCTACGCCAATCGCTGATAAACCATCTGCCATTACCTGAATCCGGTCAGACTCTTTCACGCGTAACTCTTCTGCACCGGTAATGATGGTTTTACCCTGTGCGCAGGCCGCTGCCACAAACAACACGGGAAATTCATCAATCGCTAATGGCACTAAATTTTCAGGCACATTTACGCCTTTAAGCTCTGCGCTTTTAACTCGAATATCCGCCACCGGTTCGCCGCCCACTAAACGCTCATTAAGCAATTCAATATTCGCACCCATGAGTTTTAGAATATCTATTATACCGGTACGGGTTGGATTAACCCCGACATGCTGTAAGGTGATATCGGCTTTTTCCGCAATGCTAGCCCCCACTAAAAAGAACGCCGCTGAGGAAATATCCGCTGGCACATCTATATTGCATGCGGTTAAGCGCCCGCCGCCTTCGATACACATCTGATTACCTATCGTCTCAACTGGGTAGCCAAATGCATTTAACATGCGCTCGGTATGATCACGGGTAATCGCCGGTTCGGTCACGCAGGTTTTGCCCTGCGCATACATTCCCGCCAATAGCACACAGCTTTTGACCTGTGCGCTGGCCATCGGTAATTGATAATTAATACCTTTAATGTCAGAACCGCCGTGAATACACAAAGGCGGTTTGCCGCCCTCCTGCGTGTCAACCTGAGCACCCATTAATGCCAAGGGATCGGTGACTCGTTTCATCGGGCGTTTAGATAATGAACGATCCCCGCTTAACACCACATCAAATGCCTGCCCTGCCAGTAAACCGGACATCAAGCGAATTGAGGTGCCTGAGTTACCTAAATCGATATCACCAACCGGTGGTTTCAAGCCGTCAATACCCATCCCATGAATCGTCACTTCACCGTTTTCATTCGGCCCGTCGATTTGTACACCCATGGCACGAAATGCACGCAGGGTGTTTAAGCTGTCTTCACCCTGCAAAAAGCCGGTCACATGTGTTGTGCCATCGGCTATCGCACCAAACATAATTGAACGGTGCGAGATGGATTTATCACCCGGTACACGAAATTCGCCTGATAGTTGCTTGCTGGGTTTTACGAGATAATCAATTTGAGACATGTTTTCTACTTCGAGCCACTAAGCTCATGATTTTATATGGCATTTAAGTTCACGGATATTAGCTCTCCACTGATATAACTTCCACATCTTTTTAACTTAATCACTAACTATTGTACTGTATTACCCTAGCGACTCTTACCGACTTAAAGTTTTAAAGAAAAAGTATTAGTGATAAACGGGTCACAAATTCACACCCTTCCCCCAAACGGGTAGGAGAACTTGAACTGCCGCACAGTTATTAACCGCTTTCACAATCATAATTCTACCCAGCTAAATGACATATGTAGAAATGAATACTCGTACCGACCGGTACAAAACCACCCAAAATTGAACTTTTAATTTATCAGGAGCTAAGGCTTTAAGGTATATTTTTGATGAATATTTCTACAACTATCCGCAGCACCATTTTAATCATTATTGCATTCAGTCTGGCTGCTTGCACAGGATCAGCAGAAGATGTTAACAATGTTTTTGATCCAGACTTAATTTCTAATGAGGTTAAATTTACGAGTACACCGACTAATCAGCAAAAGTCTGTATCAACAAATCTACAAAGAATTTCCATCTCATTTGATCGAGCTATTAACATTGATTCTATTAATGAAGGTAATTTAACTATCTACCCCGCTATAACGGGCACTATAGATAAAACATATATGGCCTCTCAAAATACGGTTCATTTAATTTTACAGGAAACATTAACCGTCAATACGAGTTATGTGGCGTCTATCAGCGGCGTTTTAGATGCAAAAGGAAAAGCACTTGATACCTATACTTGGAGTTTTGAAACAGAATCAGATACACCAGTAGGCAACCAGGATTTAATCGCTCCGAGCACACCTGATAACCTGAGAATAGCAACTGGCAGCCTAACCAGTTCATCCGTGCGACTGATGTGGGATGCATCTACCGATAATATTGGCGTAGTAGGGTATAGAATAATGCGTGGAAACACCTTGTTTGCCACAACCGTAAACACCGATTTGACTGATATGAGTATTACCGCAGGCACAACTTACCAATATTCCATTGTGGCATATGATGCTGCAAATAATTTTTCAACAAGCAGCACAATCACTGCTTCTGCACCTGCTTTAGCAGATACAACACCCCCAAGTACGCCAGGCAATCTAAGAACAGCGGCTAATAGCCCGACCAGCTCCTCTGTACAACTTCAATGGGATCCATCAACTGATGATATTGGTGTGACTGGATATAGAATAATGCGCGGAAACACACTATTAGACACAACAGTGAACACGACTTTTACCGATATGAACGTTGTAGCCGCCACAACTTATCAATATTCTATCGCTGCATACGATGCTGCAAATAATTTTACGGCGAGTAATACTATTAGCGTTTCTACTCCCGCTTTAGCTGATACAACGGCTCCAAGTGCTCCGGGAAACTTGAGAACTGCAACAGGTAGCCCTACCGACTCATCTGTACAATTGATATGGAATACATCGCTAGATGACATAGCTGTTACAGGCTACAGGGTGATGCGAGATAATACCATTCTTACAACAACGACCAATACTACTTTTACTGATTTAAACCTTACGCCAGGAAGCACATACCAGTATTCGATAATTGCTGTAGATGCTGCTAATAACTCAACTCAAAGTAGCCAATTATCTGTCACCACACTCAATACAGTTGTTACCGGTATAGCGACACTCAGTTGGTCGGAACCCACCCTAAACACAGATAATTCTTCATTGGACAATCTGGATAGTTATAAAATATACTATGGCTTATCCCCTAGCGCATTAAATAACACTATCATTATCAGCGATACTAATACAACATCTTATGTATTCGAAAATTTAAGCATAAATACTACCTATTATTTTTCAATCACAGCCATAAATAACCAGAATAGAGAAAGTAGTTATTCAAATATTGTTAGTAAAGACACCTAACGGGTAAAAATTTAGCATTCTGATAGGAAAATATAATAACTATACGGCTACTTATAAATATTTTACTTATGATAAAATATATTTATAGACGAATCCAAACCCCCGACTGAAAATTCAAATCCTATTTAGACTCAGCTTTTTGATCCAAAAAACATGAACTACAACACATTATGATTAAAAATAAATTTATATAATATGGCATAAAGTATCATTCCACTATATTGATAAATTATAAAAGCAAATTCCAATCTTTTATTAACTTTAATTTTTTGCTCTAGTTAAAGGAAATCTGCTATGTCTAGAAATTTCACTTACAACAATTTCACTAAAATTATAAGCTATATCGCTATCGTTCTTTCAATAGCATCAATATCAGCATGTAGTGGATCAACAGAATCAACCTCAGATGGTAATAATCAAAAAGGCTCTGCAACCCTTAGCTGGCAAGCACCGGTATTAAATAGAGATAATACAGAATTAACCAATCTAGTTAGCTACAAAATTTACTACGGTAAGTCGCCTGATAATTTAAATAATTCAATTTATGTCAATGATCCTGAATTATTGACTTTAGAAATTGTGAATCTCACTAGCAATACAACATATTTCTTTACCATTACAGCGATCAATAGCTTTAATGTTGAAAGTAGTTTTTCAAATATTACCAGTAAATATATTACTGGCTAATCTACATAAAAAACACCTGCCTAAATAAAAGCTTACTCCGGAAGCTTTGCGAGAAAAGTCATAAACTTTGATGCAACTAGTTTCCTACCTTGTTCATTAAGATGTCGCCCATCATATGTATAAATATCAACTAATGAATAATATTTTTTACCATTAGCTTCAAATTCGCTACGCTCGCCATTTGGAAAAGTAGACTCTATTTTTGCTAAATCAAATATAGGCTCCTTGCCCTCGTATTTATTTCGCAGAAGAGCATTATATTTATTTCTAACAATATTAGAACGACTCCCTCCCACGTTTCTACCTATTAACTTTTTAATTTTCGCTTTAATACCAGATTGTACTGTAGTTAATGGAACGGTCGAATGAATAAATATAGTGTCAGGATACTTTTCCTTTAACATATCCATTCGAGTGGTATATTGATTAAATATTTTTTTAATATCAGTTTTTGAAGTAATATCGACATAACAAAATTTAAATATTGCAATATCAGGTTTCCAAATTCTTAAGTTATCAATATAATTAGAAAAACCAATAATTTTTGACATAGGGTCAGTATTATAACCAATTTTGGAATGCCCTAACATATCACCTTTATAGTCTTTTATATCTTGAGAATCTAGTACAACCATGTTTTTAATACGATGCTCTCTCAATAAATCATTCAGTCCGTCGACTATATTTTTACCAACAGATTGATGTCCAAAGTATATTTTTTTATTAGCTACTTTTTCTATGGCAGTGTTAAATGATTTTTCATCCATTTTAGTATTACCTGAAGTTGAATCGTTATTCATATCACAAGACACACATACAAAAGACAATATAAGAAAATAAAAATTCTTCATTATAAAATAACTCCAAAAAAATTTAGCATAGTACGTAAACTATACTAATTTACACCAGTATTTATATTGATTAGATAATATTTAATACTGAAAATAAAATTTAACTCAAAACCATCTAGTTTCAAGAGTGCTTTTTTATTCACTGTTCTACATAAACTAAAACACATGAATATATATCATAAAACTAATCCATCATATAGGGACTGTATTTTTTCAACTCGCCGAGTAAATGCATATTTGTCCCGAATTAATTTTTTCCCATTTTCAACCTGCTGCTTACAATCGTTAGGGTGAGTTAAAATATACCGCATACTTTCTTCAACCGCTAGTGCATTATGTGGCGGAATTAATAAACCAGTTTCTTTATGGTGGATAATTTCATCTACCCCACCCACATCAGATGCAAATATTGGTTTATTCATACATAATGACTCTAGTAACACGTTTGGAAAGCCTTCTGTATAAGAAGTTAAACCAACAGCATTCAAATCCTGGAAAACGGGCCGTACATCATGATAGTGACCAGTAAAGAATACACGACTCTGGAGCTGGTGTTCCACTACCATTTCCTCTAAAACATCTCTATCGGGTCCATCGCCTATGAGAAAAAAATATGTATTAGGGAATTCATGGGCAATTTTTTTAGCTCCTATAATAAATTCCTTTTGGCCTTTCTCCGGGCTCAATCGCCCAATATTTCCAAATAAAAAAGCATCCGAAGGAAGATTAAAACGATCCCTTAGAATATTAGCTTCAAAACTATCCGCGATATAATTATCAGTTACGATAGCATTAAATATCAACCGAGCACGAGTTTCCAAAACTTTAACACGAATTAATTCTTTATGGATTTTAGGTGAAACAGCTATAACATTATCAAAATAGCGTAAAACTCTCTTACCCATTCCAATATATAATTTCCCCTTCAAGCTATTTGCAATCCACCCGTGTGCAGTGGTTACTATTGGTATATTGTAAAATTTGGAAACCAAATAAACTAAAATATCAGATTTATATTCATGTGAATGCAATATATGAATATTATGTTCTTTTATAACAGTTATGATTTTAAATATAATTCGCAAATCAAACTGATTAGATGTAACTAATGGAATAACGTCTATCCCTCTTTTCTCAGCGGCTTTTTTATATTCATTATTAGTTTGTGAATCAAGTAAAAAAAGGCCAATTTTTAAATTATATTTAGATTTATCAATTCGAGCACAGGTCTCTATAATCGTTTTACCTGGGCCACAAATTCTATCTGTATCTCTTAAGTGCAATACGTTAATCATAATTAGTATTAATGTCTTTGCGTTTTTATCCAGGATTTATTTTTTCGATCTTTCATAGCTGAAATGCTTATCATTACTTTCCATAACAAATAAGGTGGAACCATAAAAAGAGACAGCCAAGTTTTCAATGGTGCACGTTGCACAATAAGCCCCGAAATAAAATACACTATTTGCAGGGCGAGAATAACCACAGCAAATACAAATACATTTAAATACGCATTACTAAAATAATAAAACACACCTGTAATAACACTAAAAAAAACAGACCAGAATATAAGCATAGCATGTGATGGTCTTAGCACCTCAACTAATGCATCCAACTGCGAAAAATCAACATTAGAAAAAGTGTTTTTAATAAGTGGTTTCCAGTATTTGGATAAGGTTTCCATCCGTCCTTTTTGCCATCTTTGTCTTTGATCCTTACCCGTTTTAAGACTCTTTGTTACCTGTGAATATATAACTGCTTTTTCTGCAGACGTTACTCTATGTCCCTTAAGGGTGAGTTGAATATAATATTCCCAGTTCTCCGCTACTGAGTATGCATTCCAACCGTATTTTTTAAAAATAGAATTTGAAAAACACATGCCATTCCCAGCTAACGGACAAGACAAGTTAAATAGTTTTTTACCCGGGAAATGTAATAGAAATTTTAAAGTGCCTGGCAATATACTTAGCCGAGTTAGCCAGTTATCATCCGGATTCATAACGCCAAAATAGCCCTGAATCACTTCACTTCCAGTATTAAGAGCGACATTCATCTCCGCCAAGAATGTTTTATCAACAGTTGTATCGGCATCAATAATAATATAGGCATCATATTCATCTAAGTCTAATGAAGAAATCAGCCAATTTAGCGCATAAGGTTTACCTCGTTTCTCTGCATTAACTCTTTCCCTAACATCAGCACCTAAAGATTTAGCTATATTACTGGTTTTATCATTTTCATCACAATTATCAGCAATGACATATATATGAATATGATCAGCGGGATATTCACTATCCTGAATACTTTGAACCAATCCACCGATTAAAACTTCTTCATTGTGCGCTGGGATAATGATTCCAAATTTATTATTTTTAGTTGATATATTCGTATTTATTTTTTTTGGCCATAACCAATAAATCCCACTAATTAGTAAGAACATGAACTGATAAGCAGCAAAGAAAAAAAGCACGGCACCAACAAACCAGAAAATTGCAAGCATTATTGTGGACATAATTTTTCCTTAGTAATTTTCCTCTAACCATAAATTTATCTGTTTCATCATTTCATCATACCATTCTGTGAACGTGAAAATATGATTTGCTTCGGGCACCGTATATACTTGGTACAAGTGTTTATACTGTATTAATTTTTGTTGTTCTGGTACAGCAAATTTTTCATCGAACTCCCAGGTTAATCTATCGGCACCACTAAAAATGAAGAATATTTTTTTTGAATTTTTCATCCACTCAAAAAAAGCTGGCGAAAAATAAGGGTTAAAATTATTTTCTGACAATTTTTTATTATCAGGATTGGAGTTATCTATAGGTTTTTTATTTGATAAAATAATTTGTTTAATGACTTTAGCAATTACTGAATAGTTACTTTTAAATGTTAGTAATCGTACCCAGGATTTAAAGTTTAGCAATTTACGAAAATAGCCTCCCTTCATACGATTCACTTGCCCTGACGTCATATGTTTATTGTGGTCTGTATTTGCACCATCTAAAATTACGGGTATGCCTAAGCCTAATAAAGCCTCAACTCGATCATCTCTAGCACCTGCCAATAATCCTGTTATAGCACCACCACACAAACCTGACAATATAAAACGATCAATCTTTTTTTCGTTTTGCACCCAATCCATAGCGGCCAGGGTGTCATCAGAATAACGACCTTTCTGTACCGTTGTATAAAAATCTGCTAACATTTTTTCTTGAACTTCACCTTCGGAATCACCAAGACCACAAAAATCAAATCTAAATACAGTAAATCCCAATGAAACTAATTGACTGCTCATTCGATTATATAAACGATGAGGGGCCACTCTCATTTTTACGCCAGGCGACAATAATAATATGCAAATATTTTTATCTTTTTCTTTTTCAGGTGAATGTAAAATCCCAAAAAGATTAAGACCTTCCTTATTCGAAAAAAATACAGCTTGTTGATTATTCATTAGCAGTCCTTAACCAGTTTAATGTCCTTGCATATAGATCCGGTGCACGAAAGTACGATTCTTTTATTTCACGCCAATATGGCAATTCAATTGCTAGCTCAATATTTCCATTCGAGTAAGAATTTAAAAGATCATTTAAACCTTTTTTAATGGCTTGTTCTTTTTTACTCATCTGAACTATCAGACAAGCACCGTTAAATTTTTTTGAATCTTTCAAATTTAAAGAAGAAGCTTGCTCATACATCTTTAATGACATTTCATATCCATCAATATTTACAGTATTTCCCTGTTTCATTGATTCAACTAGGGCATCACGCATAACCGTCACTTTTCCATAAACAGCCAACTGAGTTGTTAGGTTTATTCTAAGCATTTCCTGCATGTAACGAGAACCATCGAGTATTGGGTCCCACAGGATTAGTTTATCTATATCCTCTCTTGATTCAGTAATGATGGCTGCCAATGTTGCACCAAAACGTTGACCAAGGAGGGAGACTTTTTTCAATTCTGGTACTTTATTTTTTATAAAATCAATACTGGCAGCAATATCGGATTTATAATGCTCAATAGTTGCTTCTTTGAAGTCTCCCTGACTGTCGCCGTGTCCATAATGATCAAATCGTAATACAGCATAACCTTCTTTCGCAAGCTCTCTAGCAAAGCTTACAAAGACTCTATGAGTCCATAGTTTTTCTTCTGCAAAGGCATGGCAGAAAACAAATCCACCTTTTAAATTATCGTTTAATGGATAGTGTAAAACGCCAAATAATTGGTAGTTTCCGTTAGAAAAAAATAGAGGTTTTTCGTTGTCATTCATTTTATTTTTTACTCAACCCTTTTTGAAGGTGTCCAAATCTCTTGCCTAACACCTGACCAATAACGTTTCCAGGCTATAAAAATACTGATATTTACCATCGAAAAATATAATGCTATTTTCCCGAGCATTCGCTCACCTAAACTCGCAATATTATAAAAAGAGAGTATGGCAATAAAATAAAATAAGCTTTGTGAAATAAAAAATATTAAATAAAATTTATTTGTAGATTCAATCAAACTTGAAAAGTATAAAGTGATTAAGAAGAAAGGAACGAGCCAGCGTATCAATTTATGAGAAATCAAACAAAAAGAAAATGCTTTATATTTAAGTATATTCATTAAGGATTTTTTATAAAAAATAGCACTTATACCGCGTATTAAGGTTCTTGTTTTTCGATTAAATTCATCGGCTGTACTTTTAACGCTTGTCATAAAACCAAATGCTCGCGGTTCGGCAACCGCTCGATAACCTTTTTCTACTGTATTTAGTACTGATAAAAAATCGGGTGCCAAGCCTTCTACGAATGGTTTACATAAATGCTTACGTTGGGCATAAAATGAACCACTTGCACCTACCACTGAATATACTTTTGACTCGAGATTTCGTAACCATAACTCATAACGGCCATATGCACCCTCGCCTCCAGAATCTTTAATATGATCTTCTCCAGTTACGCAACCAATTTTTTCATCAAAAAAAGCTTGTACTATTTCTTTCAGGGAATTTTTATCAAGTAGGATAGAGGCATCGGTGAAAACTATAATATCATTCTTAGATTTTTGTAAACCGATATTTAACGCATTTGCTTTACCTTTGCGCTCTCCTAGAGTGATTAACTTAATTATATCGCTTTGATAGGATTTTATAATCTCATTAGTTTGGTCGACCGATCCATCTGATATAAATATAACTTCAATATTTGCTGGTGGGTATTTCAAATTAAGTGTATTTTCTAACTTTTCTTTTATGACGCTTTCTTCATTATAGACAGGTACTAATACACTAATTTTAGGCAAGTATTCATCATCGCTACGTCGAATAGAATCACCCGCCACTTTACCAAGTACTGCAAGCAACAAAGGATATCCAAAATATGCATAGAAAATGATAAAGAAGGAAAACCAGAAAAGTATTATTGTCATATTTAATTACTACACACTCTCATAGAGGTATTTCCAAAAACATAAACGCGAATCGTCGTTTTGAATATACCTACAATAAAAATATTCGTTTTGTTATCTAAATAATTTATTATATATGAAGACAGCTTCAGATGTATACTGAATCTGTTAAGTCAGAACGACTCTAGGGTAAATATGAGGGGATCAATAATGTACTATTAATTGCTACCTATGACAATAGCAAACACTCTACGGTCTAGATTCAAATAAAAACAAGAGCTTCTATTAAATTTACCAACAAAAGCTCTTATTACTACTCAATACTTAATGCAAAATTTTAGACTGCAACTTAATCTATAAATAGCTCCGGTGCCTGTGGAGTAGTTACTAATGTATTTGTAATATTTTGAGTCGAAACCAGTACTTCGTCATACCATTGAGTACCAGAGGACCCAGTTGTTCTTGTCGAATAGCTTGATAATATAAATTTATTTAGCCCGTAATTAGTGCCTAGTCTAATGTTTACATTGTTGTAGCTCAATTTTAATTCGTCATTAACCCATAACTCGATTACACCATTACTACTTCCTGGCGTATTTAATCTTACACGTAATTTTAGCTTGTCCCACTGCCCACTACTAACATTTACAGGAGTACCTACATTCTGTGAAAGGCCATTAAATACCCAGTTGTCAATATCAGTGTAATCAACAGCATAACGACCACTTGGGTCCGCATAAACATATACTTGATATCGCCGAGCCGTCGACACACCATCTGTTAAATTAAAAATTGCAATCTTATGTGATCGATTAGGCCACGAGTACCCAGCGCTAATTTTTGAATACATTTGAAGATAAACTTCTTCAATTTTTGGATCACCAACCGTTACATGGTCACCAAAGGTGAAATCCGCATAATTATTGTCATCCGTATTTTCTACTAACGTTGCTCTTGCACAAAGGTTTCCTTCTGCACAATTATCATTGGCTATTTCAAGATTACCTCTTGTCCCCACCCATTTGTCCCATGCAGCAGATTCAAAATTTTCACTGAGTAGATCAACATTCGGTTGCTGCTCAAGTGGTGAAGGCAAAGGCTGCTGGTTTCCTAAGCTAGAGTCGGGGGCCCAATTTGAGTCAAATTGATCTCCCATCTGGAAATCATCTACAATCCAACCTTGATTTCTAAATTGATTCGCATTTGTCCAATATCCTCCAAAAGTCCAACTATTGTTCCAGTCGAGAAGCCCTTGTACGATATTTAAAATCTGTGTACTTGGGTTTTGTATATCATTATTATTTAACCAAAGCTTAAAATAGCCATCAGATCGATTGGCCGCGCTACTGATTTTCACCGCTAGCTGAACATGGTACCAAACACCATGTGACACGATAACAGGTGGAGTGCACGGTTCATTGATACCTCTTTTTAGCGCCAATGAACCCCAGTTACCATTATCAAACGCCCCTGCCGGCAAGCCATAATCAGCTTCTGTATTCGATACCGGCTGGCCAGGCTGGCTATAATCAATATTTTTCAAGCCGCAAGGTGTAGTAGGCCTATCACGCTCATTATGGAGAATTACACGACTATCATCACCACCAAAATCTAATAATTTATTTTGCTGCGACCCAGTACCATCCCATCGATAATCATCATCAAAGCGTATTCTAAACCTTACATATGCAATATCATTCCATGTCCAAGCTGCACCCGGTTTAGTCCCATCAAAAAACCATCCCATAGTAAATTGCTCTCGATTTTGCATCATAACCAATCGCGAACCGCCCGATCCATTATATCCAGAATTAGCTGACCAGGATTCTGTATAATTAGAGCCCTCATTAAATCGCCCTTCAAAACCATTGACAGACGAATTAAAATCATTAGAAATAAAAATTTGAGAGGTAGCTAAAGACGACCAACCGATAAATATCGCTGAGAGAAAAAGTTTTGAGAAGTACCTAAACATGATGCGTTAACTCCAAAATAAATATATTAACGTATATTAGATTATAAACCCTCGAGAATTAAATGTACTTTGAAATACTTGACCTGGTTCATAAAACACTATTTTGCCAAGGCAAAATACAGCATAATGATATATTTCTCACAAATTTGTCGACTTCAAAAAAATCAACCCTATTACATTAAATAATATAGCATTAAAAACACTAATAATTAAGAGACTGTTCAAAATTCTGTGTCAGCATAACCGGTTAAATATCGAGCACATTATCTAACCAGCCTTCAAAATACACCGACAGCTGTGACAAAGTCAAATTCCAGTTATGGATTGGCATTGTCCATTTTTTTGATGCATGCTGAGTTCCCATGTAAAGTAACTTGAGCAAACTATTTTCGTTTGGAAGAGCGCCTTTCGTTTTTGTTAATTTTCGGAACTGGCGATGGACAGATTCGATGGCGTTAGTTGTGTAAATGACACGCCTAATATCTTCAGGGTATTTAAAAAATATGGGTAAATTTTCCCAGTTACTGCGCCATGATTTAATAACGATTGGGTATTTATCTCCCCAGCGATTTTCCAGTTCATTGAGCTCCATTTCAGCCGCTTCTTTGCTAACGGCTTTATAAACGGGCTTTAAATCAGCCATGAACGCTTTTTTGTGTTTAGACGCGACATACTTTAGCGAGTTTCGAATTTGATGTATCACACAGAGCTGAACTTCAGTTTCAGGATAAATACTGTTAATCGCTTCAGGAAAGCCTTTTAGCCTATCAACACTGGCAATTAGAATATCATCCAGGCCACGATTATTTAAATCGGTGAGAACGGACAACCAGAAGTTCGCGCCTTCACTTTCGGATAAATACAAATCGAGTATTTCTTTTTTACCTTCTAAATTTAGCGCTAAAATCGTATAAACAGCCTTACTGCCATAACGTCCATTTTCTTTTACAATGAGTTTGCGTTCAATTTCATCAGTTAAGTGTGTTTGATGCTTCTTAACGAGTTGCGGCTCAAAAGAGCCAGATCGATCGCGTGGTGTTTACAGATCAAAACTACCGGTTGATGATTTAATCGTTTTGGTTGTAAAACCACTTTTACGATTAGGATCATCTGCCTCTTCAAGGTGTGTATCTAGCTCAGCTTTTAGTGCGGCTTAATCAACGGCGTTAGTATGCCGTCCTTTTCTGTAAGATCCTGGCCATTTTGTAGAGCTACTAGGGCTTTGTTAAAATCAAATTCTGTAGACATGTATCATTCCTCTTATTTACTATTGTAAAGAAATGACACAGAATTTCTAACACTCCCTTCATTGTAGATAATTGCTTTTTCTTCATTCAGTATGTCACTATTAAATGAAGTTTGACCTTCTGTTATATTTCCTGAGTAAATGCCATTAGGTGAAGCCACTGATCCACCGCCACTACCTCCGCAACCATAAGCTATTGACGTGGCTAAAGCTAAAAGTGATAAGGTTTTTATTAGTTTCACTGTTTGCCTTTTAAAATTTTTATTGTTTATGATGTTATAACTTTGAAATATGCAGTTGTGACATAAAACTATCTATATCGTTAGGTATCAGTATTTTAAATTTATTTAATTCACTATCATTTTTAGCTGTAAAGTAATATTTAAAGCGGATTGTTATAAAGTGCTTGTTATCAATAGAGAAAGCAAAATATTTCAAATGTCTTCCACTAATTTCACCGTAGGTGTGCCAGCTTATATAGTTTGTTTTATTTATTTATTTATTTATTTTAATGTTTTCGAATTCAGGCGCTTTTACAAGCCATTTTCCTAGTTCATCATCTGAATAGTCAGTGTAATGTGACCTAGTTTTTGTGTTTAATCCCTTTTTCCCATCAAGGTATGTTTCGTATGTTTTTTCTAGTAACTCTTCCAGAGTGGAGTAAGTATTATTTACTTTAATGATGTCAATACTAATAGATAAGTGAGCACACTGCTGGTCTTACCCCAATAAAACGCACACTCAGTTAATCTACCAATTCAGCTTCATAATTAATCGGCGATTTATTGGGGTAAGACCAGGTTTAACGCTTTGTTAGCTGATTTGATGTAAGCCGCTGCGAATAGATTAAATTTGTATTTAATTTTTTATTATTTTGTTTTTGTATTTTTCTTTACTTTTTAAACTAAGTCAACGCACTTTATTTTTCACAGATTTTATTGAAACTTAATGCTCATTTACTCGATTTTAATTTGTACCTGTAATATCAAATATTTATTTACTATTTCAGATTAATTTTAAAATAGTAATTGTAGACTTTAAATATAATATTTTTATAGTTTAAAATTTATATTAATATTTGTTTTTTCTTTACAGCTAACGTTTTGCTCAGCGGCAATTCAAAGTGGCACGTTTTTGCGAAAGCAAAACAAGTGCCGCTTTGAATTGTCCGCTGGAGCTAATTGTTATATTCTTTAACACAGATTTGGTAGGCTTTTGCAGCATTTTACTTTACATAAGTATCTTTTATTTATAGTTTTACTATTATATAAATATCCTCCCCCCCCTGCATTAACATCCCATTGAAGCAAATCACCATTAATATCAATTGAGCCTTTATATTTACAAGGTAGGATTATAGCTTCACTATGAAACTCATGCCCATCAACTTGTTCAGCTAGAGTAAAATACTTAACTACGTCTTTTTTTTCTAAAGTAAATGAGCTGCATATTTCGTAACCCGGAGTATTTTTATTTACGACCTTTTTAATTGATACCACTTTCATATTTTCATTCTTACTTTGCAATGAACAAGATTGAAAAATTAAAATTGATGCCATAGACAAAAATAAAATAAAAATATTTTTTTTCATGGTGCCACCCCCGAAAATAAGTATTGGAGTAACTGAGCCCCTCAGATACTTCTTTTCGGGCTATTGCACCATGAGCATAAACATTAGTTTTTATATTAAGCTTATATTCTTTTGCAATTATTTCTACTAGCCACTTTAAGGACTTAAATTGTTGCTGTGTTGGCTTATCAAAAGACTTTTGAGATGGCCAGAACTTACCAACAACCTCAATCCCTATGGAGTCGCTATTTGAAGGATACCTAAGTGGATATTTTTTTCCTGCTTCATGGCGCGATAAGTTTCTTGCGCGACGACCAAATGAGAAACCTTTTTCATGTATTAATGCGGTTATTGTTTTTAGTTCTTTTGGATCGCAATTTTTATCAATCTGGCACCTAGGCAGCAAAATCCCAACGTGCCAGCATAGTTTTCTCATATCTGCTGTTTGGTAGATTTTTCCAGCTTTATCTATTAGGAAATGTGCGCCAGATTTTTTGCCATTGGCATATGCTTGAATTGTACTACTTGCATTAGATGAATCAGTCCTGTGCAATACAATTGAGGTAATTTTGTTGATGTTTCCATGCTCAATAGATGCGTAGGTTTTTACATCAACAGCTTTATCCACTATTTTTTCCATCTTTAACTTTGCTCATGTTATCCCTCTCTTTGCTGTGGTTTTGAATATAACACTCAGTTAACCTGACCGTAACACGGCTTGGCTTTTGTGGCAACATGAGCGAAGCGAGGCCACAAAAGGCGAGCCGTGTTACGGGTCAGGTTTAACGCTTTGTTAGCTGATTTGATGTAAGCCGCTGTGAATAAATTAAATTTGTATTTAAA
>Ga0316207_10002760_pt1 | contig 17414 bp, 16 predicted proteins | sample 6weekpyrite_MG_FD_204943 | JGI IMG/M metagenome (GOLD analysis project Ga0316207, IMG submission 204943) | Microbial mat bacterial communities from mineral coupon in-situ incubated in ocean water Damariscotta River, Maine, United States -... | ecosystem: Environmental > Aquatic > Marine >...
CAGCTATGTTAACAATGACCTTGGCGTTCTGGGCATACAGTTTTGCCGTATTATTTATGCGGGTAAGAAATGAAATTATGGAAAAAGAAAAAAATAGTGCCTGGGTTGGAGATACGTTAGGGGTTAAGAAATAATGCCAGCTTTTTTAGATATGGGACATTATGCGCCTTATGTTTGGGGTTCGTATGGTGTCGTTGCAGGGTTTATGTTAATCGAAGTGATATTGCTAATAACGAAAAGAAAATCATTAGTAAAAAGCATTTCCCGATTAGCAAGATTGAATAGCAAAAGTTAGTAGAGAGTAGAATTATGAAACAAAGACATAAACGATTGATCTACGTTATTGGTGGTTTAGCAGGTTTGGCAATTGTAGCTGGGTTTGTTTTTAATGCACTTAATAGCAACATGCAATTTTTCTTTAGTCCTACTGAAGTAGTTGCAAAAAAAGCCCCACAGAATTCCAGTTTTCGTTTAGGTGGATTGGTCGAAGAAGGCTCTTTAAAGCGTGAAGATGATGGATTAACCGTGCATTTTATGGTGACGGATAACGCTGAATCTATTCCTGTGACTTATAAAGGTATTTTGCCAGATTTGTTTCGCGAAGGGCAGGGAATTGTGACTCAAGGTCAATTTAATGATGCCGGTAATTTTGTGGCAACGGAAGTGTTAGCAAAACACGATGAAGAATATATGCCGCCAGAAGTGGCGGATGCATTAGAAAAGGCTGAACAAGCTAATAAGGCAAAAGCAAACGGAGGCGCAATCTAAATGTTACCTGAAATTGGCAATCTTGCCCTAATAATGGCACTTGTTATTTCTGCCATGCAAATGCTTTTCCCTATTTATGGTGCGCAAAAAGCTAATGTCGCTATGATGTCGATTGCGCGACCTGCGGCGATTGCGCAATTTACTTTTGTTGCTATTTCCTTTGCATGTTTAGTTACTATTTTCGTTGGCAATGATTTTTCTGTCTTATACGCAACTAATCACTCGAATTCTCAGTTGCCACTAATATATAAGATCTCCGCAGTATGGGGTGGTCATGAAGGTTCGTTGTTGCTTTGGATGTTAATGCTCTCAGGTTGGGGTATGGCAGTTGCTATATTCAGCCGTAAATTACCCTTGGATATGGTAGCCCGTGTTTTAGGGGTTATGGGTTTTCTGGGTGTGGGTTTCTACTGGTTTGTATTACAAACCTCAAATCCTTTTGAAAGAATATTGCCGGCGTTAGCCGATGGTCGGGATTTAAATCCTCTATTGCAAGATTTTGGATTAGCGATACATCCACCTATGCTTTATATGGGTTATGTAGGATTTTCTGTTGCGTTTGCATTTGCGATAGCTGCATTGCTGAGTGGGAAAATGGATGCTACTTGGGCACGTTGGTCTAGACCTTGGACAACCGTTGCTTGGATGTTTTTAACTTTTGGTATCGCTTTAGGTAGTTGGTGGGCATATTACGAACTTGGCTGGGGTGGTTGGTGGTTTTGGGATCCCGTTGAAAACGCGTCTTTCATGCCATGGTTAGTGGGAACGGCATTGGTGCATTCACTTGCGGTAACTGAAAAACGCGGTAGCTTTAAAAACTGGACGGTACTGTTAGCGATTTTTGCATTTTCTCTCAGCTTATTGGGTACCTTTTTGGTTCGCTCTGGTGTCTTAACATCAGTACATTCATTTGCCAGCGATCCAGAGCGTGGTTTATTTATATTGATTTACCTTGCTGTCGTGGTTGTGGGTAGCTTGTTGTTATACGCCTGGCGTGCACCTAGTGTAGGCTTGGGTGGGAAATTTGATTTAATTTCTCGAGAAACATTCCTCTTAGGGAATAATGTTTTGTTGATCGTTGCTTGTGGTGCTGTGGTTTTGGGAACGTTATATCCTTTATTTTTAGATGCCTTGGGACAAGGAAAAATTTCGGTAGGTCCTCCGTATTTCAATATGGTATTTGTTCCTCTCATGACACCGTTGATTTTCTTAATGTCTGTCGGTCCCATCGCTCGTTGGAAAAAAGCAAGTTTGCCCGATTTAGCATCTCGTTTAAAAGTAGCGGCTATTGTGAGTATAGCAACGGCGATTCTTGTACCTTTAATTATGGGAGAGTGGACTCCGCTGATTGCTCTTGGCATTTTGATGGCTACTTGGATTATTGCGGGTGTCTTCCTTGGTATTCGTAACCGTATTGTTCTACGTGCTAAATCTGGTGCTAGCGGTCTTGGTAAATTATCTCGCAGTTATTATGGTATGCAGTTGGCCCATTTTGGTGTTGCTATCTTTATTATTGGTGTAACCATGGTAAACGGTTATGAAGAAGAAAAAGATGTCAGCATGAATATTGGCGATACTGTGGAGGTGGGAGGCTATACTTTCCGCTTTGACGGTGTTACGAGTACAGTAGGGCCAAATTACACAGCTGAACGTGGGCGTATTACAGTCATGAATGATGGTGTAGAAACGGGAATGATGTTTCCGGAAAAACGCTTTTATACTGTTCAGCAACAAGTTATGACGGAAGCGGCAATTGATACCGGATTATTTCGTGATTTGTATGTTTCTCTGGGTGAACCTTTAGGTCGTACTGGTGGTTGGAGTGTACGTGTTTACAATAAACCATTTGTAGATTGGATTTGGGCAGGTTGTTTTCTTATGGGGATGGGTGGCTTACTTGCAATAAGTGATAAGCGTTATCGCATTACATCACGTAAGAAAAAACAAATCGATAAAGTTGTTGAAACGGAAGAAGAGGATTTTTCTCCCAAGCCAATTGTAGTAGAAAACCAAGAGGGTAAAGTTTAATGTCACGTCGAGTTTTACCCCTTGCTGTAGTTGTTATAGTCTTGGTGGTGTTGGCTTTTTTCTATCGGGGATTATCACTTGATCCAAAGAAATTACCTTCTGCATTATTAGACAAACCTGCACCGATGTTTAATTTACCTCAGTTGCATAATCCTGCTGCGTCATTTACGCCTGCAGAGATGAAAGGCAAAGTCTGGTTGTTAAATGTTTGGGCTTCCTGGTGCGCCGCATGTCGTTCTGAGCATCCCTTGTTTATGCAATTGGCTCGACAAGGCGATTTCCCTATTTATGGTTTAAATTATAAAGATCGTCGCGAAGATGCTCAGCAATGGTTACGTCAATTGGGTGATCCCTATAAAGTGAGTATTTCAGATATTGCTGGAAACGTTGGAATAGATTTTGGTGTATATGGTGTTCCAGAAACTTTTCTCATCGATAAAGAAGGTGTGATCCGATACAAACATGTAGGTCCTGTTAGTCGTAAAGACTGGAGAGAAATAATTCAGCCGAAAATGAAGGAATTAGAAGGATGAAAATAAAAGCATTGTTTTTATTATTGGCAATTTTATTTGCCCCTTTTCTCTCGGCGAAAGAGGCGCAGTTAAACGAAGATCCAGAAATTAAAGAACGCTTTAAACATCTTGCTTCAGAATTGCGTTGTTTGAAATGTCAAAACCAAACTATTTGGGATTCAAAAGCGGGTTTGGCAGACGATTTGAGAAAACAAATACGTACACAAATTTATACTGGTAAATCTGATGACGAAATTGTGGAGTATATGGTAGATCGTTACGGAGATTTTGTTCGTTATAAACCTGCGATAGATATTAAAAATATATTCTTATGGATTGGCCCTTTTATTTTTATGATTGTAGGTGGGCTATTACTTATCCGTTATATAAAAATTCGTAAAACAACAGAAACATCAGAAGATAATGAGACGATTAGTGAAGAAGATCGTTTACGTGCAGAAGAAATATTAAAACAAGGTGGGGATAAATAAGTATGTTGGGTTTTTGGGCCATTGTGGCCATTTTTATTGCAATTACATTTGCGTTTTTATTGCCCCCATTGTTACGAACGCGTGATACTAGCGGTATTGTTGCGCGGAAAGATTTAACAGTAACGGTGTATCAGGATCAGTTTGCTGAACTGGAAAATGATTTAAAAAATGAAGTCATTAGCCAGGATCAATATGACCAGGCAAAGGTGGATTTGGAAAAAAATCTGTTGGAGGACATAGGTAAAGCTGATCAAGCAGATGAGATAGAAAAAGCGAAGTCTTCACCTTTAGGTAATAAGATTGCAGCGGGTATTATTATCGCTTGTGTGCCAATTTTTTCTGTTACTTTATACAATGCGTGGGGTGGTGGCGCAGCGGCTTTAGATCCAGAGTCTGTACCTCAAGAAGTGAAAAATGAGCAACACAAAGATGATATTGAAGGAATGCTTAATAGCTTGATTGCTCGGCTTAAAGAAGACCCTACTGATGGTGAAGGTTGGTATATGTTAGGTAAAACATATCAATTTTTAAAGAAATACCCAGAGGCGGTTGATGCCTTTGAGCGTAGTTTGCCATTAGGTGGAAGTCAGAATGCTGATGTGCTGGCGAGTTATGCAGATGCTATTGCTATGGCAGCCAATCGAAATTTAACAGATAAAGCCATCAATGTACTTAAACAAGCGATACAGATAGACCCTAACCATGTGAAGTCATTGTGGTTGGTTGGTACTGCGGCTTATCAAGAAAAAAATTATCCTGAAGCGTTAGAGTATTGGGAGCGCTTGGTTAAGGTATTACCGCCTGGTTCTGATGAAGCGAATCAAATAACGGCAAACATTGGTGAGGTAAGATCACTTATGGGTATGCCACCTATGGCAAATGTGAGTGCAGCGCCAGCTACGGTTAGCACAACCACGAGTCCTGCTATAAGTAATGCAAGAATTCAAGGTACTGTCAGTTTAGGTGGTGCGGTTGCATCTCAAGCTTCACCAGAAGATACGGTTTTTGTATTTGCTCGTGCTGCTAGCGGTCCTCGTATGCCTTTGGCAATTGTTAGGAAACAAGTTAAAGATATTCCATTTGATTTTACTTTGGATGATTCGTTAGCCATGAATCCTTCTATGAAATTATCATCAGTACCTAAAGTGGTTGTTGGTGCCAGAGTCTCTAAAACTGGTAACGCTATACCACAGCCAGGTGATCTAGAAGTGATGAGTTCTGCTTTAGATGTGAGTGGATCAGCTCCTTTGAATTTGGTGATTAATGAAGTTATAAAATAATCGATTATTCATAAACAAAATAGTTTAAAAGGCCAGCCAGATCGCTGGCCTTTTTTTTGCCTGTTTTTCAAGCAAAATTTAGAACGAGGCAAGATATTTAAATATCTGCTTCTTTTTAGCTAAATATATTATTTAGCTTGCCGATTATTAATACTGCATACCAAATTAGCAGGATTGGTTAGAAAGTATACTGTTAAATGTCAGGCATTATATATTGCCGATCGGATATGCTGTAGTGATTAATGGGAGGGGGAGAGTTGTTTCTATCTTTTTGATTGTTACAGTTTTTTGTAGACTTTATTAAAGTGTTATTGCGTAAATAAGAATTATCAACGGAAAAAATATGAAAAATTTTGATTTTAATCCATTTCTTAAATTGACTATTAGAAATCGTTTGATTGTGGGCTTTGGCTTTATCATCATACTATTGATTGCAGCGGGTAGTTATACATCTCTAGAAATGACAAAAATTAAAAACTCTCAGGAGAATATCAGTGCATCCATTGCTAGCTTGGAGCATAGTGAGACAGCTGAAACGACAATACTGCAAGCAGAATTGTTGTCGCTTAGTTGGGTGCAACCTGTATTAAAAGAAAAAGCCGCATTGATGTCTTATGTTGTCTCCGAAGATGAAGATGAACAACAAGCTTTGTTTGCTGAATTTAGTCGTTTAGGTAAGGAAATTGTTAGCGTTGGTGATCAGGTCGCTAATATGGTTACAGATGAGGGATTAAAACAAAAAGTTAAAGAAATACAGAATATTCAAGTAGAGATTCGTACTGCAGCTGTCAATGTTATTGCTGCTTTCGATGGTGAGGGTGAGTACGGTGAAGAAACCCGTGTCGAAATGCAAGTATTTTCAACGAAACTTGATAAATTAATAAAAAGCATTGAAAGCTTCCAAGAAGGTATAACGGGTATTGTTGCTGAAGTTAATGCCGATATTTTAATGTCTATTGGAAATGTACGAGAGCGTGTTAATGAGTCGGTTAGTTTAAGCGACATGGCATCTACAATCTCTATGTTGTTTGTCGCTGTGAGTTTAGTGCTAGCATTGGTTATCTCCATGTTTATTTATCGTTCAATTACAGAGCCTTTGAATGGTGCAATTGAACTTGCACAACGTATTGCGAAATATGACTTATCCAGCCATGGAAGCTCTCGAGGTAATATTAATGATCAGAAAGATGAAATTTCTATGTTGATGGTGGGTTTGTATGAGATGCGCAATGAATTGCGTGATTTAGTTTCCAAGATTCAAAAAATGGGGGATTCGTTAACAGGTTCAGCCCGTGAGTTAACGGATACTTCAGAAAAAATAACAGTAGTAACCAATGAACAATTACAAATTTCAGGAGAGTCTGTAGATATTGCCACGAATTTGCAGAGTTCTTCGGATTCTATCGCTGGTTTTGCTACTGGCGCAGCAGAATACGCCAGAGAAGCAGATAGTTTGGTTAAAAAATGTGTTAATACAGAAGTAGGCCACACCAACGCTGCTATGGTAGAAGTTCGAAATGAAATGAACAATACTCGTGATCGAATCCATGGACTATCAGAAAGTGCCGAGGAGATTGGCGATATTATTGTGGCGATTACGGGCATTGCAGAACAAACTAATTTACTCGCTTTAAATGCTGCGATTGAAGCTGCACGAGCGGGTGAACAAGGTAGGGGATTTGCGGTTGTTGCAGATGAAGTTCGAACCTTGGCAGAAAGAACTGCACAGTCGACTTCAACAATTTCGCAAGTGATCAGTAAAGTCCAATCCCAAGTTAAGGATGCCGTGGTATCTATGGAAGCGAGTGAAGAATCCGTAAAAGCTGGTTCAGATGCGGTATCAGATATCGCAAAATCGTTAGAAGCTATTGAAAATACCAACCATCAATTGACACAAGATAATCAACAAGTCGCTGATGGTACCAATGAGCAAAAGGCTTCAGCAGATAGTATTAGTGCCAATCTTGAGTTGGCAAAAAATACGACATCAAACCTTTATGAACATGCTCAAAACATTAACGGACAAGCATCTACGCTTAATGATATTGTCAATGATATGAACAATGCCGTAGCACGTTTTAAAGTCTAGTTACGTTTCCAGGTTTTTCTCTAATTGATTATGAGCACGTTATGTTAAATACATAAAAGTGCTCATAATTTTCAAGTAAACGCTTGAATCAAAATTTCTTGCACTATAAACTCCCGTCCGCTGTTTCATCTAGACTAATTTTTGGGATTTGATTCCAAAATCACCTAACCGGGCACTAGATTTGCAAACAGTCCATCAGTATTTTCTGATAAGCAGATATTGTCGGTTATTTGACATTCAATTCTGTTATTTAGTATTAGAATTTCTATTTTTTGTAACAATGGAGTGAGCTATGGGAATACGACGTAATTTATGGATGACTGCAACAGCGCTTGCGCTTTTGCCTGGTCTAGGATTCAGCGCGAACATCAATGAAGTAAGTGAGCGGGTTGAAACATTGGAAGGCAGCATCGAATTACTTGAAGAATCAAATGCAGAGTTACGTGCAGAGTTAGACGATCGTTTGAGAGTTTCAGGTTATATAGACGTGGAATACATCATGTCTAAAGATGACGATAATCGATTTCGTATGCATCATATGTCACTTTTTTTCCAGAAAAAAATTAGCGATAAATGGAAGTTCTTTTCAGAAATTGAATTTGAAGATGCGCCGTTATTTAAATCTGGTACTGAGCAAGGTAAGATATTTGTTGAAGCTGTCAATCTAGATTACAGTTTCATGCCTGAAGCAATTTTCCGGTTTGGTCGATTCTTTACTCCCGCAGGTATTTGGTCAGTAGATCATTATCCTCCATTTGTGCCTACACAAGAGCGTCCTGGTCACATTCGGAATATTTTCCCACAATTATCTGATGGTGCAATGGTTTACGGTACCTTTAACATTGGTGGGCATTATCTGAATTATGATGCCTTTTATGTTAATGGTGAAGGTAATGATGGCCATGGCGATGCCAACGCAGAGAAAGGTATGGGCTTAAAAGGCTCTGCAATTTTAAATGTTCCGATGTTTTCTCATTTAGAACTCGGCGGTACCGTATATTCCGATGCGAAAGATACAAAAAATGGAGATCAAGAGAAACTGGCTTTGGGTGCACATGCAAAGCTTAAAATTTCTGATTTCGCATTTCAAACAGAAGCAGCATATGCAAAATTTACAGGTGATACTTCAGACAAAGCGACACGCTCAGGATATTATGCCCAGTTAATTTGGGAGCCTGCAATGTGGAGTATTGGTGCGAGACATGATAATTATTATGATCGTAGTAACTCTGATGCAAAAGTTACCAATTCAGTATTTGCAAATTATCGATTCAATACCAACTTGGTTGTTAAAGTCGAACATCACTTCATTGACAATGCTGGTACGGATGACAACAAAACCGTATTTAGTGTCGTTAGCTACTTAGAATAAGGAGGATTTTGAAATGAATTTAATTAAACAAATACTTTTTATTCTGATAATTGCTTTAGTATCTCAAGTTGCTTGGGCTGGTAAGGTAGTTGTTATTGTTAATGAAGCCAACAACCAAGTTATCTCAACGAATGATATTAAAGGGATATATTCTGATAATGTTATTCAATGGGCTGATGGAACAGATATTAAAAGTTATGACTTGCCGGTGAAAGATGGTAGTCGTGAATCCTTTTCTAAGAAAGTTTTAGGTACTTCCGCGCGAGATGCTGCGAAGACCTGGGCGAATCGTAAAATTACCAATACTGCGAAGAATCCACCTAAAACTAAGAAGGAAAAACTGGTTGTATTATCAGTTAAAAAGAAAAAGAATGCCATTGGCTATGTCAGTGAAGAAGCAATTGCTGGTAAAACAGGTATTAAGGTTGTAATGACTATCGATTAAAGACGTCATAGTGAAATGAAAAAAGGGCTGAGTTCTCTCAGCCCTTTTTTTGTAGCTCGAGTATAGTTTACAAAACCCAGATTATGTTAATAATTCTTCCAGCATAACTTCATACATACTCGTTAGCGAATCTAAATCTTGAATATTAACACACTCATCAATTTGATGAATCGTGGCATTTAATGGCCCTAATTCACAAACTTGCGAACCTGTAGGTGCAATGAAACGACCATCTGAAGTACCGCCCGCGGTCGACAGTTCAGTTTCATATCCAGTAACTTTCTTAACCGCTGTTTGTACAGCAGATACAAGTTCACCGCGAGGGGTTAGAAACGGGTGTCCGGAAAGCGTCCAGTCAATGTGATAATTTAAATCATATTTGTCAAATATTTCATGTACACGGGATTGTAATTGTTCTTGAGTGCTCTCTGTAGAAAAACGAAAATTTAATAATATTTCTAATTTTCCAGGAATGACGTTTGTCGCACCGGTGCCCGCATTAATATTCGATATTTGAAATGTAGTGGGTGGAAAAAATTCATTACCTTCATCCCATTTTTGTTGGCAAATTTCTGCCAAAGCAGGCGCTGCGATATGAAAAGGATTCTCGGCTAAATGCGGATAAGCAACATGGCCTTGAGTGCCTTGAACTGTTAGTTTTCCGTTAAGAGAACCTCGTCGACCATTTTTAACAATATCGCCAACTTTTGACGTGCTGCTGGGTTCTCCAACTAAGCAATAATCGATTTTCTCATTGCGATTTTCCAATACTTCAACAACTTTCACTGTGCCGTTAATACTCGGGCCTTCTTCATCACTGGTGATAAGGAATGCAATCGAGCCTTTATGGTCTGGATTTTTTTTAACAAAATCTTCACAAGCAACAACCATGGCAGCAAGGCTACCTTTCATATCTGCAGCACCCCGACCATATAACATGTCACCGTCAACTATTGGATTGAAGGGAGGGTGCTTCCAATCCGCACTAGGGCCAGTAGGTACAACGTCTGTATGTCCTGCGAAAGCAATAACCGGGGATTCTTTTCCACGGCGCGCCCAAAAATTATCAACGTCATCAAAACGCAGATTTTCGATTTCAAATCCGATGGCAGATAAACGTTGAATCATGAGCTGCTGGCAGCCGGCATCTTCAGGAGTGACAGAACGTCGAGAGATTAAATCTTTAGCTAGTGTTAGTGTTTTAGACATGATTATTTTGAGAATATTTCCTGATATTTTTTTTCACTAAATCCCACATGAATGACATCATTCACATTAAGTACTGGGCGTTTGATAATGGATGTGTTTTCTAACATAACGTTTTTGGCTGATGTTTTATTAATGTTTTCTTTAACATCATCAGACAACTTTCGCCAGGTTGTACCGCGTTTGTTGAGTAATATTTCCCAATCTACGGTTTTTAACCAAGAGTTCAAGGTTTTACTATCAAGACTGTCTTTTTTGAAATCATGAAACACATAGTCAATGTTATTTGTGGTAAGCCATTTCATGGCTTTTTTCATGGTGTCGCAGTTTTTAATACCGTATAGAGTTATCATATTGATTGTCATTGTAGCCCGGGTGCAGTGAAGCGCAACCCGGGTATTGTATTAGGCCTATATTCGATTGCTAAATGTCTCTCAGTAATTCGTTAATACCAACTTTACCCAAAGTTTTTGCATCGACTTGTTTAACAATCACTGCACAATATAAGCTGTAAGTGCCATCTTTAGAGGGGAGGTTGCCAGAAACAACAACTGAACCTTTGGGAATGCGACCATAAGTTATTTCGCCGGTTTCGCGATTAAATATTTTGGTACTTTGTCCAATATAAACACCCATGGATATAACAGAACCTTCTTCAACGATAACACCTTCGACAACTTCTGAACGTGCACCGATGAAACAATTGTCTTCAATGATAGTCGGTGCTGCTTGCAATGGTTCAAGTACACCGCCGATACCTACCCCGCCGGATAAGTGAACGTTTTTACCAATTTGTGCACATGATCCAACGGTAGCCCAAGTGTCAACCATTGTGCCACTATCAACGTAGGCACCAATATTTACATAGGAAGGCATTAAAACTGTATTGGGCGCAATGTAAGATCCTTTACGCACTGTTGCCGGGGGTACGACACGTACGCCACCTTCACGAAAATCTTTTAAGTCATGATTCGCAAATTTAGTTTCAACCTTGTCATAATATTGCATGCAACCACCAGGCATTACATGGTTGTCTTCGATACGAAATGATAACAATACGGCTTTCTTTAACCATTCATTAACAACCCAATCACCATCTACTTTTTCTGCAACACGAGCTTCGCCTTTATCTAGCATATTAATAGCTTCCATGACGGCTTCTTTAGTCTGGCTTTCTACCGACTTAGGGGTGATATCTGCACGTCTTTCAAATGCTTCTTCAATAATAGTTTTTAATTCACTCATAATTTACTCCAGTTTCAAATTTTAATTTGTAAAATATAGCTTATTGTCAAATTGCTTATTCAAGCGCTTTGATAAAATCTTTAATATGATTTGCAGCAGCGACACATTGATCAATCTCTGCAACCAAGGCCATTCGTATATAATTTTCACCAGGATTGATGTTGTCATAAACGCGAGACAAAAAACTGCCTGGCAATACGGTAATATTTTTTTCAGCATAAAGCGCTTTTGCAAATGCCTGGTCATTAATTGGCGTTTTAGGCCATAAATAAAAACTAGCATCTGGTGCTTGTACATCTAAAACCGGCTGCAATATTTTTAATACGGCTTCAAATTTACTGCGGTAAAGCGCACGATTATTTTTTACATGAATTTCATCATCCCAGGCGACAATGCTAGCAGCTTGTGTCGGTGGCGCCATAGCGCAGCCATGATAGGTTCGATAACGAAGAAACTGTGCAAGCACTTCTGCATCGCCAGCAACAAAACCAGAGCGTAATCCCGGTAGATTTGATCGTTTAGATAAACTATGAAAAACGACACAATGTTTAAATGAATCTCTTCCTGTGGCAGCTGCAACTTGTAACAAGCCCGGTGGTGGATTTTCTTCATCAAAATAGATCTCGGAATAACATTCATCTGAGGCGATGATAAAATCATATTTTTCCGCCAGATTGAGCAGCTTTTCTAAATAATCAGACGATAAAACCTTACCGGTGGGATTACCTGGACTACAAATATAAATCAACTGGCAACGCTGCCAAGTTTCTACGCTGATAGCATCCAGGTCTGGTTCAAAATTATTTTCACGAGTCGTGTTTAAAAATTGAATTTCTGCTCCGGCTAATATGGCTGCACCCTCGTATATTTGATAAAAAGGATTGGGTGCTAAAACCAGGGGTTTTTTAGTGGGATCAATAATAGCCTGGGCAAAAGCAAATAGGGCTTCTCGAGTGCCATTAACCGGAATAACCTGGGATTGTGGATCAACAGGGGCATTTTTCAGTTCAAAACGTTGATTTAACCACTGGGCAATGGATTCACGTAAAGCATCACTGCCTTTAGTCAATGGATAAGACGCGACAGTGTTGAGTTTGGACACCAGTTCATCCAAGACGAATTGTGGCGCAGCATGCTTTGGCTCCCCAATAGATAAAGCAATAGCTTCAAAATTACGATTTTCTTCAACATCGGCTTTTAAACTAGCCCATTTTTGAAAAGGGTAAGAATGTAATTTGGCTATATTGGGATTCATGAGGATATTCAATTATTTTGAGCGCCGTAGTATACCCTAAGACATGGTGATTTTATTATTTTCAGATCATTTTCCATGTTAAATGGATAAAAAATAACCAGTTTTTCGCCTTTGGTGGTTTTATTTTACCTGTCATTCCTGGCTGTGGGCTAGTTCACAATAAATATCATGATTGCAGTACTAAAATTAGCATGTAAGCAAATTATTTGGATAAATCAAAAAGAGCAAAATGCTATGTACTTAGACTATTATGGATTTAAAGAATTTCCCTTCAGCCTAGTCTCCGATCCCCGATTTCTGTATTTGAGTCAAGATCATCGTCGAGTACAAGCTTATATCGAATATGCCATGAAAATTCAGGATAGTTTTGTGGTATGTACCGGTGAAATTGGTACGGGTAAAACCACGTTAATCAATGACGCATTAACACGCCGCGCACCAAATTCAGTGATTGTTCGTATTCAAGCATCTACGCTTAATGCAGAAGAATTTATGCAAATGTTCTTAATTGAGCTGGGTATCGAGCCGTATAATTTTTCAAAAGTACAGATGATGGATAAGCTTAAACAATTCTTGTTAGCTCAGCATCGCTCTGGAAAAAAAGTGTTTCTATTTGTTGATGAGGCGCAAAATCTTGATAAAACCCTATTGGAAGATATTCGTTATTTGTCCGACATGGAAGTGAATCAACAGAAATTGCTAAGTATTTTACTGGTTGGCCAGCCGGAAATTAATGATAAACTTGATCAACCGAATATGGAGCATTTACTGCAGCGTATACGTTTACGTTTCCATATCAAAGCTTTAGCTGTAGAGGATGTCAGTCATTATATTAAACATCGAATTTCTGTGGCTGGTGGAAAAACTTCAAATTTATTTGATGAAAAATGCTTACCTATGATTCATCAATATACCGGTGGTCGTCTACGATTAATTAACACCCTTTGCGATTATGCTTTAATGTATTGTTGCGTTGAAAAATTACCGTTGGTGACTGAATGGGTTATCCAAAAAGCGATTAATGAATTGCAATGGGAATCTTATGAAAAACGGTTTGGTCAGCATAGCGGTGTTACTCAATTTAAGATGGAGGTTCCCGTTCAAGCAGAACTAAGTCAAGCAACATTAATATTGCACCGCTATGATGAAAAATTAGGTGAGTATAAATTAGAGAAAGAATGTTTGAGTATTGGCCGACATTTGGAAAACGACATTCCTATTGATGATCATAAAGTCAGTCGTAATCATGCGCAGGTCATCGTTCAAGGGCAACACGCCTATTTACATGATTTGACCAGTACAAATGGCACATACGTGAAGAAAAATAAGATTAACTTACATCAGTTATCCGATGGCGATAAATTTACCATTGGAGAGTATACTTTTTCATATGTAAACGAGGCACAAGTTATGTTTGATGTTGAGCGAAATGGTACTGAGCAATGGCCAGTGAAAAAAGAGCAAACTCGAATCATGAAAAAACGACCATCACTAAGTTTGGTTGATAATTAGTCAAAATTATCGTATGAACCATAGTTACTCTATACTGGTCTGAATACTGTATAATCTCTTCCTTTCTTGTGAGAACAAATAGATAGGCTATGTTCAAACCCCTGCAATTGTATATTGGTATGCGTTATACGCGTGCCAAACGACGAAATCATTTTATCTCATTTATTACACTCATTTCGATGCTAGGCATTGCACTGGGAGTGACAGCGTTAATTACAGTAATTTCTGTTATGAACGGATTTGAACAGGAGTTGCGTGAGCGTATATTGGGCATGACATCTCATGCAACTATTCAGGGTCAGGGTAAAGGTTTAGAAAATTGGCAGACTGTGGCTGATGCCGCTGGCAAGAATTCTCAAGTTGTCGGCATGGCTCCCTATATCCAAGCGGAAGGCATGTTAAGTTTCGGCGAAAATGTTAACGGAACGCTTATTCGTGGGATTATTCCTAGTGAAGAGCCAAAAGTTTCTGATGTTGGCGAAAAAATGATTTTCGGCGAGTTGGAAAATTTACAGCCTGGAGAGTTTGGCATCATTCTCGGGAAAGACTTAGCGCGGGCTTTGGGTGTTTTTCAGTTTGATAAGGTGACACTCATTATTCCACAAGCTAATGTGACGCCGGCGGGAATTATGCCGAGATTGCGTCGATTTACCGTGGTAGGAATATTCGAAGCAGGCATGTATGAATATGATAGCACCATGGCTTTGATGCACGTAGAAGACGCTGCCAGATTATTTCGTATGAAAGGTCAGGTAACTGGTGTACGTTTAAAGCTTGAAGATATGTTTTTGTCCGGTGAGGTATCACGTCAATTAATAGAAGATATCCCTGGGAATTATTTCATCTCGGATTGGACGCGAGAACATGCGAACTTTTTTCGAGCAGTGAAGATAGAAAAAATTACCATGTTTATCATTCTGTCGTTAATTGTTGGGGTAGCGGCATTTAATCTGGTTTCAACATTGGTAATGGTTGTTGTGGATAAGGAAGCAGATATCGCAATATTAAGGACATTAGGTGCAACACCATCAACCATTTTGGGCATTTTTATTGTGCAGGGAGCAATTATCGGCACAATTGGTACTTTACTGGGAACCATGGGTGGCGTCGCATTATCACTAAATATTGATAGCATTATTCCCGCACTTGAACAATTATTGGGTACCAAGTTTTTATCGGCTGAAGTATATTATATTTCCGAATTACCTTCAGAATTGCATTGGAATGAGGTGGCGGTAATTAGTAGCCTTGCATTGATGTTGAGTTTGCTAGCAACCTTATATCCCGCATGGCGTGGCTCACGCATTCAACCGGCTGAGGCGTTACGCTATGAGTAGTGAATTCGTTATACAATGCCAAGGTTTGAGTAAAACCTTCGATGAGTCTTACATGAACGTATCCGTGCTAAATAACGTCGAGTTTAATGTTGGTGTGGGAGAGCGCGTTGGAATTGTTGGTGCATCGGGATCAGGTAAAAGTACCTTGTTACATTTACTAGGTGGTTTGGATGAGCCCACAGCCGGACAAGTGATTATCAACGGCGAAAATATTTCCAAACTTAACGAAGCGAAAAAAAGTCATTTTCGCAATGAGAATCTGGGATTTGTTTATCAATTTCACCATTTGTTACCAGAATTCACGGCTTTAGAAAATGTTGCTATGCCTTTATTGATTCGTGGTTTAACTGTAGATCAAGCACAAAAACAAGCAACTGAAATATTGTCTGATGTGGGTTTAAAAGATCGAGTTAGGCACAAACCCGGAGAATTATCCGGTGGAGAGCGACAACGTGCAGCAATTGCCCGCGCGATTGTTACCAAGCCAAAATGTGTTTTAGCAGACGAGCCGACGGGAAATCTGGATGGTAAAACTGCTGATCATGTCTATAGTATGATGTTAGAACTCAATCAGAGTTTACAAACCAGTTTTGTGGTTGTCACTCATGACGAGTCGTTAGCTGCAAAAATGGACCGTGTATTACGACTGGATTCGGGTAAATTGATTAACGCTTAACACGCTCATTCAGACAATATGAAACAAGTATTTTTGAGGGCAAGCTTTGTTTGCACTTATTTTTCTTTTGGGTGTTTCGCTAGCACTTCAACTTCCTGACTTACCTAATGCTCATTGGCTTTGGTTAATTTTACCTTCCGTTTATTGTCTGTATAAATTCCCAAAAAGTCGCATTTATCTTGCTCTACCTTTGGGTTTCCTTTGGGTAACAGCACATGGGTTATGGCATTTATCCTCTGAATTACCCGATGAATTAATTAAACAAGATATTTTAATCAGCGGTGAGATTTCCACCTTACCTGAATCTGACAATGTCCAAACTCGCTTTGAATTAGATGTGAAATCGATTAAACATCAGGGGCAATTGGTTGATGGCCCAAAACGCATTCGATTGAATTGGTATGGAAAAACTCCGGAAATTTATGCTGGGCAACAATGGCAATTAGTTGTCAGATTGAAACCCGCTCATGGCATGCAGAATCCTGGTGGTTTTGATTATGAAAAATGGTTATTTGAAAGAGGTATTCGAGCAACGGGTTATGTGCGAAAAAGTGATAGTAATATTTTATTGCAAGACCCTAATAGTTTTAGCGTTAATCATATCCGAGAGAACTTAAAATTAAGAATTCAACGTTTTTTACCCAATAGTGAGTTCCGTGGATTAGTTTTAGCATTGGCTATCGGTGACAGGTCTCAAATTGACGATTCTCAATGGCAAGTGTTAACAGCGACAGGAACGAATCATTTGGTGGCTATTTCTGGTCTGCATATTGGACTTGTTGCCGGTGGTGTATATTTTATATTTCTGTTTTTGTTTAAGCAAACCCGGAGATTGTTGTTAATTATTCCTGCCTACAAAGCGGCAGCGATAATGGCTTTATCTGCTGCATTTATCTATGCCATGTTGGCGGGTTTTGCAATTCCAACACAACGCGCTTTGATTATGATAGCAGTGGCCATGTTGGGTGTCTTGGCGAATAAGCGTTTTAATTTTTCTCAAATTATTAGCTTTGCACTATTGGCTGTATTACTGATTGATCCCTTTTCAGTAATGTCGACAGGCTTTTGGCTCTCTTTTATTGCAGTTGCTGCAATATTGTATGCCATGCAGGGGCGATTAAAAGCCGGTGGTATATGGTGGCAATGGGGTAGAGTGCAATGGATTGTATCTTTAGCGCTTGCCCCTGTTTTGATTTTC
>Ga0316207_10002762_pt1 | contig 17409 bp, 14 predicted proteins | sample 6weekpyrite_MG_FD_204943 | JGI IMG/M metagenome (GOLD analysis project Ga0316207, IMG submission 204943) | Microbial mat bacterial communities from mineral coupon in-situ incubated in ocean water Damariscotta River, Maine, United States -... | ecosystem: Environmental > Aquatic > Marine >...
AATAAAAAAGTAAAAGAGTCAGGAAAATTTTCTAAAACTGTTCTATATTGTTCGCATAGCTTGTGTTGAGCAGGGCAAGAGCATACTTTTTTGGTAAGGCCATCAAATAAAGAATAGCGTCATTCCGGCATGATTTTAGCCGGAATGACGGTAGTGTAGGAAATGCCTCTATAACAACGAGTATTTGATCAAATTGTGATCCTGCCCTGTGTGTTGAGTTATTTCATACAATTAAATTCTGGCCTTTGATGCGGGTCAAGGATAACAATAATCCTTATGAGAGAAAATTCTGCTCTGACAATGATCGAACCAGTCAGTATTCAATACATGAAACAAACACACAGGTACTTATCCTCCTTTCTGATCCTTTTTCTGCTTGGCCTGACTAACGCAATGGCAATAGATATCGAGATCAACACCGACAAAAAAGCACTATTTTCCAGTTATTTTCCCGCCGCTAACAGCTTCAAGGCCGAGGAAGAAAAACCAGAAATATTTAGCGCCTACAAGGGCAATGAACTGCTGGGATATATTTTTCAAACCGGAGAACTGGCCGCCATTCCAGCCTATTCCGGCAAGCCCATTGACCTGCTGATGGGGCTGGATCTAGACGGTGTAATAGTCGGCGCTAAGGTAACCGAACACCATGAACCTATTTTACTGGTGGGCATACCCGAAGCATCTCTGGATACCTTTGCCGACCAGTATATTGGCAAGTCAGTTACTGATCATATTAAAGTGGGTTCGGGCAAGCAGAAGGGCTATGTCAATATCGATGCGATTACCGGGGCGACAGTATCGGCCATGGTTATCAACCAGACCATTAGCCGCGCAAGCCGCAAGGTTGCTATCAAAGAAGGGATTATAAAAGATAATTCAGCCCGGATAATGCGCGCCGAGATCCTGATGGACAAATTTGAAAAAGTCGACTGGCCGGGGCTGCTGGGCGATGGCAGTGTCCGGAACCTGCATCTTACGGTCAGTGATGTCGACAAAGCCTTTGTCGGCACCGAGGCCGAGGGCGTCAAGGATATTGGTTGCAGTGAGGATGACGAAGAAACGGACTGTAACGAGTTTATCGACCTTTATTATACCTTACTGAATGTGCCTGCCATTGGCCGCAATCTGCTTGGAGACAGCCAGTACGACTGGCTAATGAATGAATTAAAACCGGGTGATTACGCCATTGCCCTGATGGCCAATGGCCTGTTTTCCTTCCGCGGCAACGGCTTTGTTCGAGGCGGTATTTTTGACCGCATTCAGTTACAGCAGGACGGTAATATTATTACCTTCCGTGATCTGGATTATTTTCGGCTTAGTGATGTCTATGCCGAAAACATGCCCGATTTCTCAGAAATGGCAATTTTTATCATTCGCGCCGAAAATGAGTTTGATCCCGGCAACGCCTGGCAGCTGGAGTTGCTTGTGCGCCGTCAGACCGGGCCACTGGACAGTGCCTTTACCAGTTTCTCTGGCGATTACCAGCTACCTGAAAAATATTACACGCGCCCGGCGCCACCGCCACCGGTGGAAGCCGAGGAACAGCCGTTATGGGTTGGTATCTGGTTACAGCGAAAGCTTGAAATCATCATCCTGATAACCGCTCTGGCTGCCCTGACCATTATATTGCTGTTCCAGGATGTCGTAGTTAAATACCCGACCTTCCTGCATCGTTTTCGCATCGGTTTCAGCCTGTTTACCATTTTCTTTATTGGCTATTACACGCTGGCCCAACTTTCCGTAGTCAATGTGCTGACTTTTGTTCATGCACTGATGCACGAGTTCCGCTGGCAAACCTTCCTCATGGATCCGCTCATTTTTATTATCTGGGGTTATGTCGCCATGACCCTGTTGCTCTGGGGACGCGGAATTTTCTGTGGTTGGCTGTGTCCCTTTGGCGCCATACAGGAACTCATCAACAAGCTGGCCTGGCGCTTTAACATACGCCAGTGGGAATTTCCTGATGCCGTACATGAACGTTTGCTGGCCTTAAAATATATGATTTTGCTGGGTCTTTTTGCAATATCGCTGCAGTCCCTGTCACAGGCCGAAAAACTGGCCGAAATCGAACCCTTCAAGACCGCCATTACCCTGCATTTTGCACGTGACTGGAACTATGTTGTCTATGCGCTTGGTCTGTTACTGATTTCCATCATCAACCGCAAGTTTTATTGCAAATATCTTTGCCCGCTGGGCGCCGCACTGGTGATTCCTGGCAAATGGCAATTGTTCAACTGGCTAAAAAGACGCAAGGAATGCGGCAAACCGTGCCAGATATGCGCCAATGAATGTGAAATCCGCGCTATCGACAAAAATGGCGTTATCAACACCAACGAATGCCATTATTGCCTGGACTGCCAGTTCACCTATTTTGATGAACATAAATGTCCGCCGTTGATGAAGAAACGTCAGAAAAGGGAAAAGGCAGCGGTTGTTGTCAGCATGGAAAGCAACCGGCCAGAGACGGAGAAACGAACATAATTTTTGTAACCGTAGTTTGCAGTAATCGTTGAAGTTAAAACCAACATTGTCCAAACAGGAGAGTACTATGAGTGATAAAAACGATAGTAATAATGACAAATCGGGCCTGACACGACGTCAGTTCATGAATGCCACTGCCCTTGCCGGGCTGGCGGGTACGACAGGCCTGGGAGCGGGACTAATTCCTGCTGCTCACGCCAAAAGCAAGCATGACAAGGCGACGGTTGGCCTTGGCGAGCTTGATGAGTACTACGGCTTCTGGAGTGGCGGCCATTCTGGTGAAGTCAGAATTCTGGGTATTCCATCAATGCGTGAACTGATGCGCATCCCTGTATTCAATATCGATAGCGCTTCAGGCTGGGGGATTACCAATGAAAGCAAGGAAATCATGGCCGGTGGTGGTGGACCCTACCTGAATGGCGATGCCCATCATCCGCATATGAGCATGACCGACGGCCGTTATGATGGTAAATATGTATTTATCAATGACAAGGCCAATACCCGTGTCGCCCGTATTCGCTGCGACATCATGAAAACGGACAAGATGATTTCCATTCCCAATGTCCAGGCGATTCACGGTCTGCGAGTACAGAAAGTGCCACATACCAAATACGTATTCTGTAATGCGGAATTCCGTATTCCTCACCCCAATGACGGGCGCGACATAAATGATCCAGACAAATACCGGACCATGTTCAACGCCATCGACGCGGAGAAAATGGAAATGGCCTGGCAGGTCATCGTTGACGGTAACCTGGACAATACCGATGCCGATTATAAAGGGAAATACGCCTGTTCCACCTGCTACAATTCGGAAAATGCCGTCGATCTTCCCGGCACCATGCGCAATGAACGCGACTGGGCAGTGGTCTTTAACATCCCACTGATTGAAGCGGCAGTAAAGGCGGGCAAATTTACCACCGTGGGTGATTCGAAAGTGCCTGTCATCGATGGCCGGCATGGTTCCAAATATACCCGATACATCCCGGTGCCAAAGAGCCCGCATGGCCTTAATACTTCACCTGATGGCAAATATTTTGTCGCCAATGGCAAACTTTCGCCGACCGTTACCGTTATCGAGATTGACAAACTTGACGACCTGTTTGACGGCAGGTTAAAGGATGAGCGCGATGTGGTAGTCGCTGAACCCGAACTGGGTCTGGGACCGTTGCACACTGCCTTTGACGGGCGCGGCGATGCCTACACCACGCTGTTTATCGACAGCCAGATTGTTAAATGGAATGTGGCCGACGCGATCAAGGCCTATAAGGGCAAGAAGGTGAATTATATTCGCCAGAAACTGGACGTCATGTATCAGCCGGGCCACAACCACACAACCATGGGTGAAACCCGAGATGCCGATGGCCAATGGCTTATTTCCCTGTGTAAATTCTCCAAGGACAGGTTCCTGCCCGTGGGGCCTTTACACCCGGAGAATGATCAGCTGATAGATATTTCCGGCGAGACCATGAAACTGGTGCATGATGGTCCAACCTTTGCCGAACCTCATGACTGCATGCTGGTTCACCGCAGCAAAATGAAGCCGCTGAAGATCTGGAAGCGCGATGATCCTTTCTTTGCCTCGACCCGCGCGATGGCCAAAAAAGATGGCGTCGTGCTGGAGAAAGACAGCAAGGTGATACGCCATGGCAACAAGGTGCATGTATACATGACTTCGATTGCGCCAAACTTCAGTATGACTGATTTCACCGTCAAGCTCGGTGATGAGGTTACGGTGACAGTTACCAATCTGGATCAGATTGAAGACGTTACCCATGGCTTTACCATGACCAACCATGGCGTGGTTATGGAAATCGGGCCATATCAAACCGCCTCGGTAACCTTCATTGCAGATAAACCCGGCGTTCAGTGGTTCTACTGTCAATGGTTCTGTCATGCGCTGCATATGGAAATGCGTGGCCGCATGCTGGTCGAAGCCTGAATGAGAACCGGGTGGCCGCCCTGCGCGGCCATCCGGTTTTGCTTCAATTCCTGACGCTAATACTGTAGCTACTGTGGTATTTTATTATCTGAGCAACAGCCATAATCACTATTGTTTTAATATGCAGTCAATATTCTCCTTCCTCTTTTTCGGATAATCTATAACGCGACTGATGCTCCGTTTTTTTACTCTTTTTTTTATTGCGGCACTGCTGATAAATGTATCAGGCGTATCTGCAAGGCAAATCAGGCTAAACCCTGCCAGCGATCTTGATGCTGTAATCAAGCGTGCAGAAACAAACGACATTCTGCTGTTTTCCTCCGGCGTCTATTTCGGCACCGTAATAATTGATAAAACGCTGACTCTGAAATCAGAATCCGGCGCGATATTCGATGGTCGTAAAAAAGGCAATATTCTGCTTGTCCGGGCTCCAAATGTTACTATTGAAGGTTTTGTCCTTCGCAACTCCGGCATGAATCTGACCGAGATGAATGCCGCCATTTTTGTCGAAAAAACAGCAAAAAATATTTTGATAAAAAATAACGTATTTGAAAATAATCTTTTTGGCGTCTGGCTCGATGCAGCGCATGATGCAAAAGTAACTGGCAACAAAATCAGCGCCAACCCGGATGTTCGCTCTCAGGATCGGGGTAATGGTATCCACCTTTACTATGTAGAAGGGGTGGAAGTCGCGGAAAACGAAATCTGGCATACCCGGGACGGAATCTACATCGACACCAGCAATAACAATCTGCTGAGAAACAACCATTTACACCATCTGCGTTATGGCATTCATTACATGTATTCACACAACAATCGGATCGAAGGCAACTTCACGCATAACACCCGTACCGGTTATGCCCTGATGCAGTCAAAATCTCTGACTGTGCTGAATAACCGGTCCGAGAATGATGAAAACTACGGCATACTGATGAACTATATAACTTACAGCACACTCAGGAATAATCGTGTTGTACATGTACGCAAGGGAATCAGTCCCGGTTATTCAGGGGCGGGTATCAGCGGTGCGGAAGGCAAGGCGGTTTTTATCTATAACTCGGTATTTAACACCCTGACGGGCAACCTGTTTGCCGATAGTGATATCGGCATTCACCTGACCGCCGGTTCGGAAGACAATAATATTTATAATAATGCATTTGTGAATAATTATACCCAGGTCAAATATGTTTCCAACCGCAGGCAGGAGTGGTCAGAAAATGGCAGGGGAAATTACTGGAGTAATTACCTGGGCTGGGATCGTAACAATGACGGTATCGGTGACCGTCCCTTTGAACCGAATGACAACATCGACAAATTACTCTGGAAATATCCGCTGGCCAGGTTGTTAATGAACAGCCCATCGGTTGAAATCCTGCGCTGGGCGCAAAGCCAGTTTCCGGTTTTCAAATCACCCGGCGTAACCGACAGTTACCCACTGATGCAGCCTGCTGCTTCAGCGTTCGAAGACAGGAGACTTTCCTCCTTATGAGTAGTGAAGCAATTCGTTTTGATCGTGTTGCCATGGACTTTGGCAAGGTCCAGGCGCTCAATGGTGTAAGCATGCATATTGAACAGGGCCAGGTTGTGGCGCTGCTTGGGCATAACGGTGCAGGCAAAACAACCAGCATCAAAATGATACTGGGCATCTTGCAACCAACTAGCGGGACTGTACGTGTGTTTGGCAATGATCCGGCCAGCGACATAAAAATGGCCGAATTGCGAAAACAGATGGGCTATCTGCCCGAAAATCTGAGTTTTTATCCCCAGCTCAGCGGCCGGGAAACATTGCACTATTTTGCCCGCCTCAAGGGCGCCGACAAACAGCAACAGGATCAGCTGCTCGAAGAGGTCGGTTTGTTGCATGCCGCTGACCGGCGAGTCAAAACGTATTCAAAGGGCATGCGTCAACGTCTGGGACTGGCGCAGGCCATGTTGAACCAGCCAAAACTGCTGATTCTGGATGAACCTACGGTTGGCCTTGACCCGGTCGCCACACGCGAACTGTATAACAAAATTGAGCAGCTCAAACAGCAGGGGGCAACGATTATTCTTTGTTCGCATGTGCTTTCAGGCATTGAAGAACATATTGACCGCGCCCTGATCCTTTCCGCAGGGAAAATACTTGCCCAGGGCAGCATTGAGGAATTGCGTAAGGAGGCGCAATTGCCCATGACCATCCGCGTCAGGGGGAAAATAGCAAATCAGGAGTGGCTTGATCAACTCCCCGCTCAGGGCGTTTCAACCCGGTTCGTTAACGGCAGCCAGTATATTTTATCCGCAGCCGCCAGTCACAAGATCAGCCTCCTGCATGCGCTTGGCCAGGAGAAAAATATCGAGGACCTCGATATCAATATGCCAACACTGGAGTCTATTTATACTTATTACAATACCCGTAATAATGCAGAAGGTTCTGACAGGCAGGCGGTGACGCATGATGAATAAGATCCTTGTCGTTGCCGCAAAAGAATTCAAGGATGGGCTCCGAAATCGCTGGGTGGCCGGAATCACCGTGGTGCTGGCGCTTTTTGCCATCGCTATTTCCTATTTTGGCGCCGCCGCATCCGGGATGGTGGGGTTTACCTCGCTCTCGACCACCATTGTCAGTCTTTCCAGCCTGGCGATTTTTCTTATTCCGCTGATCGCATTGATTCTGGCCTATGACACTATCGTTGGTGAGGAAGAGCAGGGCACCCTGATCCTGCTTCTAACCTATCCCCTGAAACGCAGTGAGCTGCTTGCGGGAAAGTTTGTCGGTCACGCTGCAATGATGGCTCTCGCGACCCTGCTTGGTTTTGGTTCATCCGGGTTGCTGATTGCTGTTTTCTCAGAACAGGTAGAGCTGCAGGAACTGTTAGTCGCCTATTCCATATTTATCTTCACCTCGATTCTGCTCGGCTGGACATTCATCGCCCTGGCTTATCTTGTCAGTGTTGTCTCGAGCGAAAAAAGCCGGGCTTCAGGCGTGGCCCTGATCATCTGGTTTGCGCTTGTGTTTGTGTTTGACCTGCTGTTACTGGGCCTGCTGGTGGCGACCGGCGGCGCCATCGGTGATGATCTGTTTGGCTGGTTACTGTTGCTCAACCCGACGGATATTTTCCGCCTGATAAATCTGGGCAGCTTCGAAGCAACACAGGTGCAATCCGGCCTGGCATCCATCGCCGACAGTCAGATGATTCAGCCGGCGGTGCTCTGGTCGAGTCTGTTGGGCTGGATAGTGGTTCCCTGCCTGCTCGCGGTATGGCGCTTTAATAAACGTGTTATCTGACCGTATTCAACATAAGTATGAATCATCATTTTATGAAACAGCCACTGCAGTCCGGTTTTTTTATTTTTATATTTTCCATCCTCGCGGCCTGCGATTCAGGTAGCCGGGATACTCACAAAAACCCGCCTGTAGAGATCGCCGCCGGTGATGAATGTCACCTGTGTGGCATGTATATCACCCAGTTTTCCGGACCAAAAGGGGAAGCCTATGTTCGCGGCAACCCGCAGGCGCTCAAATTCTGTTCGACGCGGGATTTGTTCTCTTATATTTTACAGCCGGATGTAAAAACCATCGCCAGAGAGATCTATGTTCACGACATGGGTAAGACCGACCTGCCCGGGCTATCGATGCGCGCGAGCTATTTCACCGATGCACGCAGCGCCTATTATATTATCAATACACCACTCAAGGGCGCCATGGGGCACATCATTGCCTCGTTTGCCAAAAAACAGGATGCAGAAGCTTTTATCGATAAATTTGGCGGCAAGTTACTTCGTTTTAACGATATTACGCTCGAGATCATTCGCGATATTCAGCAACAGCCGGGTGGCAGGGTACCCGCTACCCCTGGTAAATGAAATTAACTCGAGCGGTCAAACGGCAGAATAATTCATAGGCAATGGTGCCGGCTTTTTCCGCCACTTCATCCACCGGCAGGATCCCGCCATCCGCCGCTTTTCCCCAGAGCAGAACAGGATCGCCCACTTTTACCTCAGGGCAGCTACGCAGATCAATACCGAGCATATCCATGGATACGCGCCCAACAATACCGCTGCGCTGAGCGCCTACTCGGACCGGGGTATGATCCGGCGCATGACGTGGATAGCCATCACCATAACCGATGGCGGCGATGCCGATGCGCATATCCTCGGGACAGCGCCAGAAGCCGCCGTAGCCAACAGGCTCGCCTTTTTTACATTTGTTGATGGCAAGCAGGCGGGTTTCCAGACTCATCACCGGTTGTAGATCCCAGTCCGCTGCGCTGCTGTCGATGAAAGGTGATGCGCCATAAAGCATGATTCCGGGACGCACCCAGTGGCGGCGTGTCGCCGGCCAGCCAAGCAGGCCGGCGGAATTGGCAATACTGTGTTCACCTTCAAGACCGGCGACTGCACGATCAAACTGTCGGCATTGCTCATCGGTGTACCCACTGCTTCGATCATCGGCATTGGCCAGATGGGTCATCAGCACCGGTGCACCGGCGACAGCTGGACATTCACGCAATTGCCGGTAGGCTGACTGAACGTCTTCAACACGGAAACCCAGCCGGTGCATACCGGTATTAATCTTCAACCAGACCGCAACCGGCGGACCCGTCAGCTGCTGTAACAGCTTAATCTGTTCGGCCTGATGCACCACGATCTGCAGTCGCTGTTGCTGCGCCAGCTGCAGTTCATCCCGATTACTAACCCCCTCAAGCAGCAGGATATCCTTTGTAATTCCCGCCTCGCGCAGGCTCAGCGCCTCGGAAATACGCGCCACGCCGAACGCATCAGCCGCCTCCAGCGCCTGGGCCACACGCAGCAGGCCATGACCATAGGCATCGGCCTTGATCACAGCCAGTTGTTTTGAGTCAGGCGCATGGCGGCGAGCCACCGCCAGATTATGGCGCAGAGCAGCGAGATCGATTCGCGCCTGCGGCGCGCTAATCATATCCTGCGAGGCGCTAACTTCACCTCGCCGGGCGCCGCTCATGTATAGTCCTCATAACCACCCTCGGAAATGAAGTTTTCAAACTTGGTGTACTGACCGATGAAGGTCAGGCGCGACATACCAATGGGGCCGTTACGCTGTTTGCCGATGATGATTTCCGCCGTGCCCTTGTCCGGGCTTTCATCGTTATAGACTTCATCTCGATAGATGAAAACAATCAAATCCGCATCCTGCTCAATTGCGCCCGACTCGCGTAGATCCGACATAATCGGACGCTTGTTGGGACGCTGCTCCAGCCCGCGATTAAGCTGTGACAGGGCGATCACCGGCACGTTCAGTTCCTTGGCCAGCGCCTTTAGTCCGCGCGATATTTCCGAAATTTCAGTGGCCCGGTTTTCCGAACTACCGTGGGTCTGCATCAGTTGCAGGTAATCGATCACAATCAAACCCAGGCTGCCATGATCACGTTTGATGCGCCGGGAGCGAGCGCGAATTTCCATAGGATTGAGTCCGGGCGTATCATCAATGAAAATATTGGCGTTGTTCAATATGCCCACCGCCGAGGTCAGGCGCGGCCAGTCAGCATCCTCAAGCTGGCCGGTACGGATCTTGTGCTGGTCAATCCGACCCAGTGAGGAGATCATACGCATCACCAGTGACTCACCCGGCATTTCCATACTGAACACGGCTACGGCCGAGTTATTTTTGATCGCCGCATTTTCGACGATGTTCATGGCAAAGGTCGTTTTACCCATCGAGGGCCGCCCGGCGATGATGATCAAATCTGAATTTTGCAGGCCCGAGGTTTTGTTATCAAAATCGGTGAAGCCGGTGGGAATGCCGGTGTAAGCTGAAGGGTTCTGATACAGCTTGTCGATGCGATCCACGGCTTTGGTCAGCAGGGTCTTGATGCCGATGTACCCGGAGCGCGCACGTGCGCCGCTCTCAGCGATGTCGAACACCTGTTTCTCAGCCAGATCCAGGATCTCGTCACTGTCGCGGCCTTCAGGATGATAGGCGGAATTAGCAATATCCGTGGTCACCCGAATCAGGCTGCGCAGGACTGCTTTCTCACGCACAATTTTCGCGTAAGCGCCGATATTGGCTGCCGTGGGGGTGTAATTAGAGAGCGTGCCCAGATAGGCCAGTCCACCGGCTTCATCCAGCTTGCCATGCCCATCCAGCCATTCTTTCAGGGTTATCGGATCAAAAGCCTGATCATCTTCGGCAAGGGTGGCGATGGCGCGAAAAATCAGGCGGTGATCGCGGCGATAGAAATCTTCTTCGTTAATCAGCTCAACAACCTGATCCCAGGTGGAATTGTCGATCATCAGGCCGCCCAGTACCGACTGTTCAGCGTCAATGGAATGCGGCGGCATACGCAAGGCATCATTTTCCATTTCGGGACCAGAGACGGGAAAAGCGATTTCTTGCATGAACACCCCAGAAAAACAGACAGAACAAATAGCGCAGATCAGCGTTACAGGTAAACTGTTTCTACGCGACTCGACCGGAACAGGCCATTAACTCAAGGTGCATCCTGCACAGTGGATTTTTATTTATGATGCCGGCTCGGCACGAATTAACACAGGGGTAAAGAATACCACAAGGGCGCAGTCTGGAAATATATTCCAGCCACAGTGTTGAAAAATAATTTCCCCCTGAGACGCCAACGGAGAGAAAGTAACGCAGAAACGAACACCGCCATAGATGGCAACTGCATTGAAACAGAAGGAAAAAATCAAAACCTGCCGGCGACCCTGATTAGATCATATTTGGGGATGGTGCTGAATTGTTAAAAAAATCAGAACCTGTCGGTAGCCTGGTAAAGTCAGGAAATAGACTTTACCAGGCTATTTAGTTAGTACTTACTCAGCTTCAACCACAACGGTAATGCTCTGCACCACATCGGAATGCAGGTGAATTTCCAGCTCATATTCACCCACCATATGAATCGGACCTTCGGGCATGCTCACTTCACGTTTGACGATTTCCGTACCAGCAGCAGTAACCGCCTCGGCAATATCCGCAACACCCACAGAACCGAACAGCTTACCTTCCTCACCGGCATTGGTTTTGATTACTACCCGCGCCAGCGCAGCCAGTTTTTCCGCCCGCGCCTGGGCCTGAGCCAGCACCTCGGCCGCGGCTTTTTCAAGTTCAGCACGGCGAGCTTCGAATGCTTCGATATTTTCCTTGTTTGCCGGCACCGCCTTCCGCGATGGCACCAGGAAATTGCGTCCATATCCCGGTTTTACCGTTACCCTGTCACCCAGATCACCCAGGTTGGCTACTTTTTCCAGAAGAATCACTTCCATCACGACGTACCTCAATTTATTTTCAATAATTTATGTTTTCACAGACACCAACACTTGAAGATACCGGGTTTAGCCCGTACCGCCAGTCTTTTTCTGTCCAAATTTATTACGCAGATCCAGCCAGTTATCCGCTACACCCAGCAGCGCCAGCAACACCGGACTGTACGGCAACCCGAACAGCAGCAGAATATACAACGCCACCAGCCAGACTGGCTTCAATGACCATGCCTTGACTAACGCGTGTCCAATCGCCAGCCCCTGAAACAGAAAAACCACGATCACCGGCGGCAACATATTCACCAGCAACTCAGACCAGATGCCGCTGCTCAGGAAACTGGCCGCCAACAACGCCAGCGCCACTAACGCGGCGCTCACGCCAAAGCGCAGCTGATGAAACGCCTCCTGAAAACCGCCTGGATTATACAGACCAGCCTGCCAGCGCCGGGCAATGAACAGGCCCAGCAGCGCACCCAGCAACAGGATAGCCGCAAGGGAGCCTGTCATCAGTCGGCTGGCCTGCTCCAGATCCGCTTCCAGCCTGGCCCGATCATCAAAGACCATGCCGGCCTTTTCCAGCATCGGCAACACGTCTGTAGTGAAATGCTGGTGCCACCATGTCGCCGGATCGCCTGTCAGCAGAAAAAATCCAGCCACCGCCAGTATCCCCAGCAGGGCGCCCAGCAACAACGCCAGGCTCAGCGACATACTCTGCCGCAGCACCATAGCCAGTAACCAGACCGGCAACCAGACCAGCATGGCAAAGCCGGTAACGGCAACCGGATTGCCCGGCGCCAGCAGACCGAGCAGAAACACAAACAGGCCTCCGCCCAGCAGGATCAGCAGTCCTTCACGCGTCCCCTTCACCAGGGTAATCAGGCCCACCACAGCAGCACTGAGAAAACTCAGCGGCCAGCTTAGCGGCATCAGCACCAGCGCCAGCAACAGCAGGCCCGAAGCAGCCAGCATCGCCTGCAAGTGGCCCCGCATGACATAGGCTACCAACACTTTCATCTCTGCACTTTCAGCCCCGCACGTTTAGCACAGGAGCTCAATACATTTACTTGTGCGAATCTGTATAAGGCAGTAATGCCAGATAACGTGCGCGTTTCACCGCTGTCGCCAGTTGACGCTGGTAACGCGCCTTGGTGCCGGTAATGCGGCTGGGTACAATCTTGCCACTTTCGGTAACATTGGCTTTCAGCAGAGCCAGATCCTTGTAATCAATTTCCTTGATGCCGTCTGCGGTAAAGCGACAGAACTTTCTACGTCTAAAAAAACGTGCCATTTTCAAATTCCCCTAATCTGTTTATTCAGCAGCCTGTACAAACTCAGGCTTCTTCGGTGACTACTTCCGTGACCACTTCTGCAACCACCTCTGCAGCTGGCTCGGCTTCAGCCGCCGGCACTTCACTGCGTTCGGGACGGGAAGGACGCTCTTCACGTTCTTCCTTTTTCGCCATCGGTGACTCTTCCGTGATGGCCTCATCACGACGAATGATCAGATTACGGATAACCGCATCGTTGAAGCGGAATGCGCTTTCCAGTTCGTCCAGGGTTTTCTGGCCGCACTCGATATTCATCATCACATAATGGGCTTTGTGAATTTTCTGGATAGGATAAGCCAGCAGACGCCGACCCCAGTCCTCCAGGCGATGAATCTTGCCGCCATCGCCTTCAATCGTGGCGCGATAACGATCGATCATGCCTGGAACCTGTTCACTCTGGTCAGGGTGGACCAGAAACACGATTTCGTAGTGTCTCATACTGCTCCCTTCGGGTTGTAGCCTTCCACCGCAGCAGTAAGGCAAGGAGTTAAAATAAATTGTGCGCCCAGGCAAAAACTGTATAAATTCTGGCCGGGACGTTAAAAGAGGGCGATTTTACTTAAAGCGAAGCAAAGATACAAGATAAAACACGGGACAAAAGGAGAGCCGCCCTCAGTATTTCTCCCTTTTACTCTGCTTTCTTTTTTCTCTGTCTTAAGGCTTCATAAAGGCAGATGCCGGTACTGACTGAGACATTGAGGCTCTGCACACTGCCATGCATGGGCAGACGAATGAGTTGATCACAGTGCTCACGCGTGAGCCGGCGCAGACCGCTGCCCTCGGCCCCCATAACCAGCGCCAGCGGACCACGCAGGTCCGTGGCAAAAATATCCTGCGAAGCCTCAGCATCGGCGCCTGTCAGCCAGATGCCCTGTTTCTGCAGCATGCGCAGGCTGCGGGCAAGATTCGTCACCTGTACAAAAGGCACCGTTTCCGCCGCACCACAGGCCACCTTGCGCACCGTACCGGTCAGACCACAGGCATTATCACGCGGCGCAATCAGCGCATGCACACCCGCAGCATCCGCTGTGCGCAAACAGGCGCCCAGATTATGTGGATCAGTGACGCCATCCAGCACCAGTAAAAACGGGGGGTCCTGTAATGATGAGAGAAAGGTCTTCAGCCACGCTTCATCCCTGGCGGAGACTGCGGAAGTCGCCGCCACCACACCCTGGTGGCGAACCTCACCGACCCGCGCATCCAGCTCTTCCCGTTTAACCTTTTTAATTTCGATGCCGGCTTCTCGCGCCAGCGCCACAAGTTTCTGCGCCCGCGCATCCCGGCGGGCATGTTCCAGCCACAGACCGGAAACCGTCTCGGCTTCTTTTTCCAGCACGGCCTGCACCGCGTGCAGACCATAGATATAATTCGAACGAGAAGACATGGGTGCGTTATTTATTCTGAATGCTCAGAACACAGGCTAACGTTTTTTCCTTACAGCCGTTTTTTTTCTGGCCGTTTTTTTCCCGGCAGTTTTCTTCCGCGCAGTCTTTTTAGCACTGGCTTTTTTAGCTGTCTTTTTCTTCGCGGCTTTCTTTTTCGTAATTTTCTTTTTCGCTACTTTTTTCCTGCTGGCTTTTTTCGCCGGTTTTGCGGCTGTGATCTTTTTCTTTGCCGCTTTCTTTTTCACGGCTTTTTTCTTCGTGGTTGATTTTTTCTCTTCCGCTTTCTTTTGCACTGTTTTCTTTTTCGCAGACTTTTTCCTGCGGCGCTTCCTGCCCGGCTTCGCGCTATTGTCTTCAACCACCGCCATCACCTCACCGGCCGGTTCAAAATCGATCTTACGCTCGTCCAGATCCACACGCGCGACACGAATACGCAGGCGATCGCCAAGTCGATAAACCTTGCGCGTACGCTCGCCCAGCATGCGATGTTTTACCGGCTCGAAATGGAAGTAGTCCTTTTCCAGGCTGGTCACATGAACCAGCCCTTCCACATAAATATCATCCAGCTCGATGAACAGACCAAAGCTGGTCACGCTGCTGATGGTGCCATCATATTCTTCACCGACCTTGTCGAGCATGAATTCACACTTGAGCCAGTCAGTCGCATCACGGGTAGCCTCATCGGCGCGGCGTTCGGTCTGCGAGCAGTTCTCACCCAGTTTGGCCATCGCATCGTGATCATAACGAAAACCTTTTGCCCGTTTATGTTCCCGCAAATGGCGAATAGCGCGATGCACCAGTAAATCCGGATAACGACGAATAGGCGAGGTGAAATGCGCATAGGCGTCGAAGGCCAGACCAAAGTGGCCGACATTGTCCGGGCTGTAAACCGCCTGTTGCAGACTACGTAACATCACGGTTTGAATCAGGTGCGCATCCGGGCGAGTCTGGATCTCGCTGAGCAGGCGGGCGAAATCTTTGGCCGAGGGTTTATCCCCACCGCGCAGTTGCAGGCCGAATTCTCCGAGGAACTCGCGCAGGGCTTCCAGTTTGATCTGCTTGGGTCCTTCATGAATGCGATAAAGCGCCGGAGTTTTGTTTTTCAGCAGATAACGCGCGGTGGCCACATTGGCCATGATCATGAATTCTTCAATCAGACGATGGGCGTCATTGCGCACCACCGGTACGATTTTTTCAATCTTGCGATCAGGGCCGAAGACGATCCGGGTTTCGGTCGTATCAAAGTCGATTGCTCCGCGTTGGCGGCGGCGTTTGGCCATCAGCTGATACAGCTTATACAGGTTTTCCAGGTGCGGCAGTATCAGCGCGTATTCATGCCGCAGTTTATCATCCCCGTCCACCAGCATAGCCGCTACCTTAGTGTAGGTAAGGCGAGCATGCGAATGCATGACGGCCGGGTAAAAGCGCGCCGTCTGAAAAACACCTCGGGCATCGAGCTGCATGTCACAGACCATGCAGAGACGATCAATATGCGGATTCAGGGAGCACAGGCCATTGGACAACACTTCCGGCAACATAGGAATAACGCGTTCAGGGAAATAGACTGAATTACCACGGGCAGTGGCTTCCACATCCAGCGCCGAATCCGGCTGCACGTAATGGGAAACATCGGCAATCGCCACCAGCAAACGCCAGCCCTCGCCCCTGCGTTCGCAGAACACCGCATCATCAAAATCACGCGCATCCTCGCCATCAATCGTCACCAGCGGCAGGCTGCGAATATCCTCGCGACCAGATTTGTCCGCCTCGCTAACCTCAGCGGTATAAGCCGCAATTTCTTCTTCTACCGCCGCAGGCCAGCTTTGGTGCAGTCCGTGAGAACGAATTGCGATATCGATTTCCATGCCCGGCGCCATGTGCTCACCGAGAACCTCGACCACATGGCCAATTGCCTGACGAAAACGGGTCGCCGGCTGCGCAATCTGGACGCTGACTATCTGTCCGTTTTGCGCTCCGTATAAATGTTCAGAGGGAACCAGGATATCCTGGGTCAGGCGCTTGTTATCCGGCACCAGGCAGGCCACACCGCCTTCGATCAACAGGCGGCCTACGACTGACTGATAAGCGCGTTCCAGTATTTCGACCACGATCGCCTCCCGACGACCACGGCGGTCAACCCCGGCCACACTGACCACCACCCGATCACCATGCATCAGGGCGCGCATTTCACGCGCCGAGATGAACAGATCATCCCCACCTTCTTCCGGTTGCAGGAAGCCAAAACCATCCGGATGACCAATCACCCGGCCCTTGATCAGGTCCATCTTGCTGACCAGACAGTATTCCTTGCGCCGATTGAAAATCAGCTGCCCGTCCCGCTCCATCGCTCGCAGACGCCGGCGCAGGGCTTCACGCTGCTCCGGGCTTTTCAGCTTCAGTGCTTTCGCCACCTGCTCCCGATTAAGCGGCTCACCCGCCCTGTCCAGCATGTCCATGATAAATTCCCGGCTGGGAATCGGGTTTTCGTATTTTTCTGCTTCCCGCTGCGCGTGGGGATCGGCTGAGCGCTTCTTGCCCATATATAAATTTTATCCTGTCTGATTATAAAAAAGCGTAGTGTACCGCAGCCTGCCCCATACCGCTGATAATATTTGACAATTCGGGACATCGTCGGTAAAGTGCGCGACCTTAACACGAACACGTCCTCATGCCGAGGTGGTGAAATTGGTAGACACGCTAGCTTCAGGTGCTAGTGGGGGCAACCCCGTGGAGGTTCAAGTCCTCTCCTCGGCACCATATTGAAAATTGAAAGACCATCCCAAAAAAACACGAACAGCACGGTGACGCCGTGCTTTTTTCGCTGTTTGCAATTCAACAGCCTGCCATAACTGGACCATTAGCACTGACATGAAAAAGGGGAAACCGGCAGGCTCCCCCTTTTGTTATGTCTTTTGGTAACTACTTTCCCCTCAGATTATAGAACAGTACCTATTCGTCATTCCGGCACGGTTTTAGCCGGAATCCAGCGGCTTTACAGAAATGGATTCCGGCTAACCCCATGCCGGAATGACGGGCATCT
>Ga0316207_10002763_pt1 | contig 17408 bp, 17 predicted proteins | sample 6weekpyrite_MG_FD_204943 | JGI IMG/M metagenome (GOLD analysis project Ga0316207, IMG submission 204943) | Microbial mat bacterial communities from mineral coupon in-situ incubated in ocean water Damariscotta River, Maine, United States -... | ecosystem: Environmental > Aquatic > Marine >...
TCTGGAGAATTCTCTTGGCAAAACGTCGCGTTGTCGTTACCGGATTAGGTATCGTTTCACCTGTTGGCAATGATCTTAAGTCTTCATGGGATAATATCCTGGCAGGCAAAAGTGGTGTTGCACTTATAACTGATTTTGATACTTCTGATCAGGTAGTAAAATTTGCTGGCTTAGTAAAAGATTTTGATGCAACAGAGTATGTTCCCAAAAAAGACCTGAAAAAAATGGATACATTTATCCATTATGGTATCGCAGCCTCCGATCAGGCGATTAAGGATTCCGGCTTAGAGATAAGTGAAGAAAATGCTGAGCGCGTTGGTGTTGCAGTAGGTTCAGGCATTGGTGGTTTACCGCTAATTGAAAAAAATAAAGATGCGATGGAAAAGGGTGGCCCTAGAAGAATTTCACCTTTCCTTATTCCTGGTTCTATTATTAATATGATTTCTGGAAATCTATCAATTAAGTATGGTATTAAAGGTCCTAATATTGCGCTAGTTACTGCGTGTACTACCGGTACCCATAGCATCGGGATGGCAGCGCGCATGATTGCATATGGTGATGCGGATGTGATGATTGCAGGTGGTGCTGAGAAAGCCTCATGTCCATTAGGTATTGGTGGTTTTGCCGCAGCGCGTGCCTTATCTCGTAATAATGATAATTTTGAAGCAGCTAGTCGCCCCTGGGATAAAGACCGTGATGGTTTTGTGCTAGGTGATGGTGCCGGTGTTTTAATATTGGAAGAATATGAACACGCAAAAGCACGTGGTGCAAAAATCTACTGTGAAATGGCAGGTTTTGGTATGAGTGGTGACGCTTATCATATGACCAGCCCATCTGAAGGTGGAGAAGGTGCTGCACGTTGCATGATAAATGCAATAAAAGATGCGGGTCTGAATAAAGAAGATGTTCAGTTTATAAATGCTCATGGTACTTCTACACCTGCGGGTGATGTGGCAGAAACCATGGCTATGAAAGCCGCTTTTGGTGATTATGCCAAATCACTTGCAGTAACTTCAACCAAATCCATGACGGGACATTTACTAGGTGCTGCCGGTGGTGTTGAAGCCGTATTTAGTGTGATGAGTTTGTATAAGCAGGTAGCAACGCCGACGATTAACCTGGATAATCAGGATCCGGAATGTGATCTGGATTATGTGCCAAATACCGCACGTGATATGAAAATGGATGCTGTGCTTTCAAATTCATTTGGCTTTGGTGGTACTAACGGTACGGTTTTATTTAAAAAGATTTAAAGCATCAAAAATAAAGCTTTTGTCCGCAAATGAACGCAAATTCACGCAAATAGTTTTTCTGTCATCTCCGAATGCTTCTATCGGAGATCCAGTGACTTTAGGTGATTCGAAGCCACTAGATTCCCGATAGAAGCATTCGGGAATGACAGGTATATAAATATATATGATGCCTGATTCTTTAATCATTCATACTCTAGAAAATACCCCGGACTTACTCGCACTTCACGCCAGTAATCCACAACGCTACCCCCATTTATTATCCAGTAACGCTTCAAGCGAAGATAAGTCTAGTCTTGCTCGCTATGATATTTTATTTGCCTGTCCGCAAAAAACTATTGAAAGTCATAACGGTGATTTTTTACAACAGTTGGATGTTGCCTGGAAAAGTGAAAAATACAAAAATGAAAAACAGGAAATACAAAAAACAGATTTACCTTTTACCGGTGGCTGGTTTTTATATTTAGGTTATGAGTTAGCTCAGCAAATTGAAACCGGTTTAAATTTACCTCAGGCGGAAGATGGTTTGCCGGTGGCTTTTGCTACACGTTTTCCTGCGGCTATAATTATGGATTCACATAAGCAACAGGCCAGTTTGGTTTGTGAGTCGGTTTTTAGTGAGTGTGTTGATCAGATTAAAGCAGATTTATTAAAAGAAATTGCTTCGAGTAAAACCAGTCAGCCATTTCAGATTAATAGAATATTTGAAGATGATGAGGCCAGCTATCTTCGACAGCTGGACACATTACACCAGTATATTGTTGATGGAGATGTATTTCAGGTCAACTTATCCCGTTGCTGGAAAACACTGTTAGAAACTAAAGTGAGTCATGCTAGCTTATATCATCAGTTAAGCCGGTCTAATCCAGGGCCATTTAATGCACTGGTTACCTTAGGTGATAAGGCGATTATTAGCTCATCACCGGAACGTTTGATTCAGCTAAAAAAGGGTTATTTACAAACCCGGCCAATTGCCGGCACCCGACCACGTTCAATAGATGATACTACTGACACGAATTTATCAAATGAACTTTTAGCCCATCCCAAAGAACGCGCAGAGCATATTATGCTGATTGATCTGGAGCGAAATGACATGGGGCGTGTTTGTGAGCCAGGTAGCATTGAAGTGAATGAGCTTATGGTGCTGGAAAGTTACCAGCATGTGCATCATATTGTCTCAAATGTTAGGGGCAAGCTACGCAACAATATAACACCGGGGCAATTGATTGCGGCGGTTTTTCCTGGGGGCACGATTACCGGTTGCCCCAAGGTTCGCTGCATGGAGATACTGGCAGAATTAGAGCAGGTGGGGCGTGGCGCTTATACCGGCTCATTAGGATATTTAAATCATGATGGCAGTATGGATTTAAATATATTAATTCGCAGCATTACCCGTGATGGGAATAAGCTGCAATTCAGGGCCGGCGGTGGAATAGTCGTTGACTCTGATCCAGATAATGAGTTGAATGAAACAAGAGCCAAAGCGAAGGGATTAATTTATGCATTACAGGCAGGAAACCGACGATGAATAAAGTATTGGTAAATGGAAATGAAGAAACCAGCATCGATGTACGGGACAGGGGGTTTCAGTATGGTGACGGCCTATTTGAAACCATTGCTTATAGAAACAATAAGCTGCAACTCTGGGATGAGCATATGCAGCGACTACGCAGTGGTTGCAAACGTTTGTCGTTAAGTTGTGTTGAAGAGTCGACCTGGTTAGATGATATCGAAAAGTGCCAGTTGGGCAATGAAGCGGTGATTAAACTGAGCATTAGCCGCGGTGTCTCTGGAAGGGGTTACGCATATACTACAGGTGATAGTGTTACCAGGGTCACAGCATCATTTGCAATGCCAGTCTATCCTGAAGAAAACCAGCAGGGTATAGCGGTTATTATCTGTAAAACGCCTGTTTCAATAAATACAGCGCTTGCGGGCATAAAACATTTAAATAGACTGGAAAATGTACTTGCCAGAAATGAATGGTGTGATGATGAGATAGCTGAGGGTTTTATGTTCGACAACCACGGGCATCTTATAGAAGGTACCATGAGTAATGTATTTTGTGTGTTGGGTGATGAGCTATATACGCCTTCAGTTGAGCATAGTGGTGTTGCGGGTGTGATGCGCCAGCAGGTGATCGAACTCGCTAAAGAGTTGAATATTCCTGTGAATATCGTCGATATAAGTAAACAGAATTTTTTGCAAATGGATGCGGTGTTTGTAACCAATAGTTTGATTGGGCTTTGGCCGGTTAAGAAAATAGTGGAAGAGGGAAGTAGCGTAGAGTTTTCTCAAAATAAGCTTGTTGATGACCTTAATGTAAAGTTAAGTTCAATTCTGTTATCCTGAGTTAAACTGTAGGTGCTCCTTTAGGTGCACAATGAACAGTTCGATTCCAAATAAAATTGTGCACCTAAAGGAGCGCCTACAAAAGAATGTTAAAGAAAATATTTGTTTTTATAGTTATTGCAGCAAGTGCGCTTGCTGTTGATTTTTATTTTTTTCTGAATAAACCTGTCGGTGTAGAATCAGATGAAATTTATAACTTCAAACCTGGCACCAGTGTATCTGCTTTAGCGCGCGATCTTGAGAATAAAAAAATTATTTCCAATCGCATGTACTTTTCTATCTGGGCCAGGATTACCGGGAGTGCTAGAAAACTAAAAGCGGGTGAATACCTGATTAGTCCTGATTTAAATACTTTGCAACTATTTACCTTAATGCAAAAAGGTAAAGTGCGCCTCTATAGCTTAACCCTGATAGAGGGTTTGACCTTTAAACAAATGATGGCACTGGTGAATAACTCGGAAAATTTAACGCATCATTTGCTTGAACTGGATGATCAACAGATCATGCAGAAAATTGGTCATGGGGGAGAGCATCCTGAAGGTCGGTTTTTCCCTGATACCTACCGTTTTCCAAAAGGCATGAGTGATGTTGATCTATTAAAAAAAGCCTATCAAGAAATGCAAAATCGTTTAGCGACTGCCTGGCAACAGCGTGATAAAGACTTACCTTTAAAATCAGCATATGAAGCATTGACCCTGGCATCTATTGTTGAAAAAGAAAGTGCTATTGCAGAAGAGCGAACACGCATAGCGGGGGTGTTTATAAATCGTTTACGCAAGGGTATGCGTTTGCAAACAGACCCTACTGTTATTTATGGGATTGGTGATAAATACAAAGGTAATATACGCTTTAAACATTTGCGTACCGATACCCCTTATAATACCTACACAAGAAAAGGTTTGCCGCCAACACCGATTGCGATGCCGGGACAAGGTGCATTAGATGCAGTCAGTCACCCGGATGCAACTGAATATATTTATTTTGTTGCTATGTCAGATAAATCTGGTCGGCATATATTTTCTACCACATTAAAAGATCATGAGCATGCGGTTGATGTGCATCAGCGTAAACGGAAAAAGAAAGCAAGATGATTAAAAAGCCATTAATTACTATATTAGAAGATACGGAAGGAAAGTATTTATGACCAGGCCCTTATTCGTTACATTAGAAGGTACGGAAGGAGTAGGTAAAACCTCAAATATGGAGTTCATTAAATCCAGGCTTAAAGATAAGGGCATAGATTTTATAGAAACCCGTGAGCCCGGTGGCACCCCATTAGGAGAAGCATTACGTGCAATGTTGCTCGGTGAAGATTTTAAAGGTATGTCCGACGATACAGAATTAATGTTAATGTTTGCGGCACGTGCAGAGCATGTAGCGCGTGTTATTAAGCCTGCACTTGAAAATCAGCAATGGGTTTTGTGTGATCGTTTTACCGATGCAACCTATGCCTATCAGGGTGGTGGACGCCAACTGGATATGCAAAGAATCCAGGGCCTGGAAAACTGGGTATTAGGTGACTTAAGACCTGATTTGACAATATTGTTAGATGCACCCATATCGGTAGGGCGTGAACGAGCGGGTAAGCGTAGTACCCCCGATCGTTTTGAACAGGAACGAGATGCTTTTTTTAATCGGGTCAGGGAAACTTATCTTGCACGTGCTAAAGCAGAACCTGAAAGAATAAAAGTAGTTGATGCATCGGGGGATCTACAATCTGTACAGCAACAAATTCAACATGTTTTGAAACATTTGATATAGCTAAGCCTGGTATTGCAGAGAGTAGCCCGGAGGCAGCGCAGAGTAGTCCGGGGATGTACTACCCAAGTGCCTTTCACGGACACCGGCGAGGCTAACTAAACTTGATCTTATTGTGGTATCTACTATGCTTTAACTGTTTAGTCTCCATCCCTCAATGAGATACCAATATGCCAATTCGTCTATTTGATCTTTTAACCTCTACATTAAAACCTGCGTATCTTTTATTGTGTTTAGCGTTTTTAATACCACAGCTATGCCAGGCAGCAGAAAAAACCGTAATTCGTTTTGGTGTGTTATCCATCGCTCAGCCTTCGCGAATATTCGCAAAATGGCAGCCCTTTGCTGATTATATGAGTGTGAAACTAAAGCAACCAGTGGAGATTGTTGTACCGCGGGGTTTTGGTAAAATGAAGAAAGCGATTGCTGAGGGAGAGGTGGATTTCTTTTATATTAATTCACATGTGTTTTACCGTTTAAAGCAGGAAGGTAAGGCGGTCGCAATTGCACAAATGCAGAATATTACAGGTCAGACTACCAGCCGTAGTGAAGTTTTTGTTAAACGTGATAGTGGAATTAAAAGTGTCTCTGATCTGCAAGGTAAAAATATAGCTTATATAAGCCCAATGGGAGCAGGTGGTTATCTTGCACCCCGTGCATTTTTATATAAATCAGGCCTGGAAAGTGGCACTGAGAGTAAAGAAAGTTTTACCAAGAATCTGTCAAATTCTATTCACGGTGTGTTGTTAGGTGATTTTGATGCTGCAACCATGTGTGGTGTTAATTATAAACTTATGAGTAGAAAAATTGAAACCGGTGAGTTAAAGGTGATTGCGGTGAGTGATCCCTATCCTGAAAATGTAATCGGTGCCCGTGAAAATTTATCTGAAGAATTAATTAAACAGTTTCGTAGTGAATTATTAAGTATGCAGAAAAATTCAGAAGGTGAAACGTTGCTCGATAAAATGCGCAGCATGAAGATTAAGTCATTTGTAAAATATGATGATGAAATGGAAGAGCTTACTAAGGAATTGATAAAAACAGGTCATATTTAAGCGGTTTATTTTATAATCGGCTATTACCCTGAGACAACTTTTTTGATAATAACAGGAATAGTATAAGAAATTTTTTATGAATCTGGGAATTTTTTATCGTCTGTTGTTAAGTCTTACACTGTTGTTTTTAATAAGCACCGGGTTTATGGCTTATAGTCTTATTAACGAAGTAAAAGATGCATATGAGGAAGCCAGGTTGCATCAGGCGCATACTATGACGCTAGGTCTTGCTGAGGGTAGTCTTGATGCTCTGGCTGTTAGTGACTATGAGTTAATCGAGGGCTGGCTGAGGGGAACAAAAGCTATTGATGACTTTGCTTATGCATATTTAAGCAAAGCTAATGGGATAATTATCTCCCATACTGATTATGAATTAGTAGCTAGACAGGCAGAGTTTTTAGGTGAAATCTCTTCACCTGTTGTAAAAAATATGATTTATTTGAATCGTCCAGTTAGAGAAGTTATTCACCCAGCCTATCTGGGCAACAGGCATATGGCTAATGCGCATCTGGCTTATTTTATTGATACGAAATCTTTTTACTCGGAAGATATTATTCTTAAAGTAGTTGGTCTTCTTTTTATTATCCTGATCATATTATCTTTGTCGACGTTTTTTATATTGCATTGGGTTCTCAAGCCAGTTGAATATCTGGCAGGTGCAATGCAGAATGTTACCCAGAATAAAGATTACAATGCCCGCGTCAGATTACATGGGAATGATGAAATAGGCTTATTAATTAGCTCATTTAATAATATGCTTGAACAAATTAAGCTGCGTGATACAGAATTAATTACCCAGAAAGAACAAGCATTAAAATCGGCAAATGAAGCAAAAATCTTTGCTCACGAAGTCTCTTTAACAAATAATGAACTTGAAAATGAAATTTCAGAACGTGTAAAAATTGAGTATGAACTTAAAGAGTTGAGTGAGACACTTGAGCAGAGAGTAAAAGAGCGTACACATAAGTTAGAAGAGCTTAATAAAATAATAAGTGAAGTATCTCGAAGTGCGGGAATGGCAGAAATTGCTAACGGTGTATTGCATAATGTAGGGAACGTTTTAAATAGTGTAAATATATCTTCTTCCATAATCAGAGAGCAGTTGTGTAATGCAGGAACTAAAAATTTAATTAAATTAGTTGAGATGATTGAAGAGCATAAAAACCACTTAGGTGAATTTATATTAAATGATGAGAAGGGTGCGCAAATACCTGTATTTTTAAAGTTATTAGCAGATAAGCAAAAAAACAGGAAAGTGCTTTTTTTTCAGAATTGGATTCACTTGATAAAAACATTCATCACATTAAAAATATAATTACGATGCAGCAGTCTTATTCAGGTGGTTTTGGTGTCTCGGAGCATGTGAAAATGTCTGATTTAATTGAAGATGCAATTAAAATTAATATGAGTAATCTGGATAATTTCAATATAGATATTATTAAAAAATTACAGGATATTGCAGATTTACATATTGATAGGCATAAGATTTTACAAGTAGTAATAAACCTGATTAGTAATGCTACAAATGCCCTTGTTGATTCAGATAATAATAAAAATTCAATCATCATTTCTCTAACTGAAGTTGATGATGTGGTGTCTGTGGAAGTCAAAGATACAGGTGTTGGAATTTTAGATGAAGATATGCAGAAATTATTTCAATATGGTTTTACAAAACGAAAAAATGGCCATGGCTTTGGTTTGCATAATAGTGCCTTAATTGCAAAGGAGCTTAATGGAAGCATCACTGTTGAAAGTGAAGGTTTAGGTAAAGGGGCCAGTTTTACATTTAGTTTTAACAGGGATGGTTAATTATGGCTTAGATTCGTCCAGTGTGGTACGCACCTGTATTGCAAGTTCAGCTCGGTTATAGGGTTTGCTTAGTATGCTTGCATTTGCTGTACACCGTAAGTTAATTCAGATTAACTGCATAAGTGATTAAAATTTCATAACTTATGACAATTTAGATGGCGATTTACGGGAGTAAATAGTAATATTTTAAACCGTTATGCTAGCGCTACTTTTTAGGTATTAACTAGCCGCTAGATTCCACGTTTTAAATGTATTTATGTGAATGAGTTTTATGATTTATCCCTGGCAACAAGCCCAATGGCAAAAAGTGCAACAGCAACAACTTGCGGGTAAGTTACCCCATGCGCTGTTAATGCTCGGCTCACAAGGTCTGGGTAAGTTGGACTTTGCATTGCATCTGGCCCATGGCCTGTTATGTCATGCACCGAACGAGCAGGGGGATGCCTGTGGGGAGTGTGCTGCCTGTAAACTGATAGCCGTTGATACCCACCCTGATTTGTTTATATTGCAGGCTGAGGAGCGGGGTAAGGCAATTAAGGTCGATGATGTACGCGAGCTATCCAGCAAGCTTAACCTGACCAGCCAGTACGGTGGTTATAAGCTTGCAGTCATTGTTGATGCCCATGATATGAATATTAATGCATCCAATAGCCTGTTAAAAACTCTGGAAGAACCCCCCAGTGAAACGCTGCTTATACTGGTCAGTTCTAATCCGCAAAAATTACCCATTACGGTTCGCTCCCGTTGTCAGGCTATTGTGTTTAATACCCCGGACACGCAACAGGCATTAAGCTGGTTACAGAACCAGAACACTCAACAGGCGGATGCGCTGCTTAATCTGGCCCATGGTGCGCCGTTGTTAGCGCTAGAGTTACAACAGAATGATTTATTAAACCACCATAAGCAGCTGATATCTGCTCTGCTTGGCGTAGCTAAAAACCAGCCGGTTATAGAGCTGGCGGAGCAGTTGCATAAATTGCCCTTAAATTATTTGCTTAACTGGCTATTTGACTGGGTGCAGGATTTAATTAAACTGCATCAATGTGGTGATTCAGTGCAGCTTGTTCATATAAAACAACAATCTGAGTTAAAGCAGTTGGCGGCTCGTTCAACTTTACAGGGGCTTTATGATTATCTGGATCAACTGGTAAAGAACAAACAATTGCAATCAATTCCATTGAATACTCAATTGTTGTGGGAAGATTTGCTATTATCATGGTACAAAATACTAAAGCGGGTTTAAAATATGGCTGCAGGCGCTGCTCCAAGACAAGGTATACTTTCATTAACCATCAAGGATAAGGCGGCACTTTATGCCGCGTATATGCCATTTATTTCTAATGGCGGGCTGTTTATTCCCACCACTAAATCATACGGACTGGGTGAAGAAGTGTTTATGCTTCTGACCCTGATGGATGATAAAGAGCGCCTGCCGGTCGCGGGTAAAATTGTCTGGATTACACCTCCCGGTGCCCAGGGTAATAAATCTACCGGTATTGGTGTGCAATTTGGCCCCCAGGATAATGGCCAGACACGAACCAAAATTGAAACCTATCTTGCCGGTGCGCTGAAGTCAGATCGCACAACACATACGATGTAAAACATAGTCATAAGTCGTAAGTCGTAAGTCAAAGCGGTGCACCGCGGGCGCTGTGTTTTTGACTTAGGACTTCTGACTTACGACTTAAGACTTTCTTTTATGTTTATAGACTCCCACTGTCACCTGGATCGCATCGATCTAAAAGACTTCGATAATGATTTTAACTTGCTTCTGCAGGCAATTCAGCGGGCTAAGGTTGAGCGTATGCTTTGTGTATCGATCAGCCTGGACGAGTATCCAGCTATGAAAGCCCTGGTTGCGGATCACGATAATATCGATATTTCCGTGGGAGTGCACCCCTGTGACACACAGGAGGATATCGTTAAACTCCAGCAACTTATTGAACTGGGTGCCGACCCAAAAGTCATTGCCATTGGTGAAACCGGGTTGGATTACTATTATTCCAAAGAAACCCGTGAACAACAGCAATCGAGTTTTAAAGTGCATATGCAGGCAGCAAATGAGCTGGGTAAACCGGTGATTATCCATACCCGTGATGCCCAGCAAGATACCCTGGATATACTCAAAGAGGGGGATGTGGCGTCCTGTGGTGGTGTATTACACTGTTTTACAGAAAGCTGGGACATGGCACGCCGGGCTCTGGATATGGGGATGTATATTTCATTTTCAGGTATTGTGACCTTTCGTAATGCAGCAGCGCTTCGTGAGGTTGCGCAACAGGTGCCCGATGATCGTTTTTTAATTGAAACCGACTCCCCCTACCTGGCCCCCGTGCCACACCGGGGTAAGCAGAATCACCCCGGTTGGGTGGGGCATGTGGCCGAGTGCCTGGCTGAGGTGCGGGGCAATGACGTGCAGGGCATAGCTGAATTAAGCAAGGCTAATTATCTACGCTTATTTAATTTGTAGCTTCTTTTTGAGGTTAAAGCGATAAGAATCAATTGTGCTGCCATATAAGCTTTTAGGGTATTTAAGCGTTTATTAATGTTATAATTCGCCGCGAATTTTACTTGAGCGGTTTTACACACATGAAATATGAGATTTCACCTGAAGACATCAAAAAAGCCCGTGTCCCCCATGAGGTCTTTCTAACCAACCTGATCTTCAACCATGTCCTGGTCTTTGTCGCCATTATGAGTGCCAGTTCTCTAACCCACTTTATTGTCGTTATTCCTGTTTTCTCCGTTGTTAGTCTAGTGTACTTATTCTGGGGTGCGCAACGGGCTAAAACACGGGCCAGTTGGTATGTGAATGGCCATTGGCAAATTGCCGCTCGTCGTAGCCGTTTCTTTCTGTTAATGCTGACTATTATGGGAAGCATTTTTAGCCTTATCTATATGGTCTCTGGTGGTGACATGCGACCCCAGCACTGGGCTTTGGGTGGAGCCGCTTTTCTACCGACCATGGTGAGTATATTGGGGCTGATTATTTTTGAATCAGAATCATTGCATCAGGCGAAAAGTGCCATGCTACCGGATTGGGTAAGTGAGCGATTTCCTGAAAATGCCCTTAAACCGATTCAGGAGTAAGGTTTAGCCATGGGCAAGCATGTATTTTTAAGCGTTTTAGGTGCAACTATTCTAGCCTTGATGTTAGGCGTGTATCTATCATCCTTAAAAGCGCCGCAAACAAATCATAAGGGCTTTCCCTGGCAAGTGGAAAACCTGGCTACGGGGCATACCCGGGTTTTTGGTTTAACCATCGGGCAATCTACCCTGGGTGAAGCGGAGCAGTTATTTAAAGAACTATCTGAAATAACATTATTTGCACCTCAGCAATCAGCTGCGGTAATTGAAGCTTTTTTTAGTGAAGTTAAAATTTCTGGCCTTAAATCTAAAATGGTAATGACGATTGACTTATCGACAGATGAAATTCAGGCCATGTTTAATCGCGGTGCTCGCATTTCAACCCTGGGTAGTGGTACACGTAAAGTGACCCTGTCAGGTGAAGATGCAATACGTGTGCGTCAGTCTGCTATCGCATCCATTACTTATTTACCATCAGTTAATCTGGATGCGGGGTTAATCGAAAATCGCTTTGGTCAACCGGCTGAAAAAATAGCCGATACCGAAAGTGATGCGGTTCACTGGTTATATCCGAAAAAAGGTGTAGACATAGCCTTGAGTGAAACCGATAAAGAAGTTATTTTATATGTCATGCCTGAAAATTTTGATAGCCTGGTGAAACCACTACAAAAGCCGGTTATCAAGAAGTAATTTATAATAATAAAATTGCATAGGAGCCTCCAAAAGTGAGCGCCAACACTACCCCCCCTGATATCGAAGTCGTAAAAACCTACCTTCTACAATTACAGACAAATATTTGCAATGCACTTACTGAAGAAGACGGTGGCAAAACATTTGCAGTAGATGAATGGCAACGTGAACTAGGTGGTGGTGGTAAAAGTTGTGTGCTGGCAGAGGGTGATGTTTTTGAAAGCGCCGGTATTAATTTTTCCCATGTGTTTGGTGGTAAATTACCCGCATCCGCAACAGCACATCGCCCCGAACTGGCGGGCAGGTCATTTCAGGCTATGGGGGTGTCATTAGTTATTCATCCAAAAAATCCCTACATACCCACATCACATGCCAATGTGCGTTTTTTTATCGCCGAAAAAGAAGGTGAAGAACCGGTCTGGTGGTTTGGTGGTGGTTTTGATTTAACACCTTATTATGGTTTTGAAGAAGATGTAAAACACTGGCACCAGATATCTAAAGAAGCCTGTGATCCATTTGGTGAAGATATCTATCCCAAATATAAAAAATGGTGTGATGAATATTTTTATTTAAAACACCGGGATGAACCACGTGGGGTTGGTGGTTTGTTTTTTGATGATTTAAATGAATGGGGTTTTGAGAAAAGTTTTGCCTTTATGCAAAGTGTAGGTGATCACTACATTAAAGCTTATCGACCCATTGTTCAAAAACGTAAAGCGATGGAGTATGGTGAGCGTGAACGTGATTTTCAATTATATCGTCGGGGACGTTATGTTGAATTTAATTTAGTCTATGACCGTGGCACATTATTTGGTTTACAATCCGGTGGGCGTACTGAATCTATATTAATGTCAATGCCACCGAATGTACGCTGGCGTTATAACTGGCAGCCGGAGGCGGGTAGTGCGGAAGCGCAGTTGTATGAAAAATACTTAAAACCGCAGGATTGGGTTTGATGTTTTGGGTGGACTGTCCCCGATGGAGATGTTCCATAGCAGAAAAAATATTTGTTTTAGATTTTGTGTAATGTATTTTGATCCGTATGATGAAAAATCGCTTCATTAACTGGAATCCATAACTGGGTATCTTCCTTATAACTAAAACTATCGTCCTGAATATCTACATCCAGTACGTACTTTTCAGTTTTATAGGTTTCATCTAAATATTTATTAGATAATATGCCATAAGTTACCGAGCCAACCTCTGCCTCTAAATGAAAACGTTTACTATCCGCTTCAGCATCACCACCTGCATTTATCAATACACCACGTGGTACCATAAAGCAGCGCAGTACCTGTTTTTGATCTTCGCCCCCATCCCATAACCAGTAGCCCACTTCTTCATGAAAAGCATCTTCTTCACCTAAACGCCAGGCCGTCATTGAATAGCGCAGGCCATATAATTTTTGCGGGCCGTTATTAACCGGGCCAAGGGGTTCAAATACAACACGTTCGCGGTATTTTGTTTCGGTTTCCTTGCTTTTAATTCTTGATATATCAATGCCCTTATCGCCCTCCCAGGTACCCGCAAGGGCTGCCAGTGGGCCAAGGTTTTTTATGATTTCATCGCTCATAACTTTCTCCTGATGGAAGTATTATTTTTATGTGATTAACCCGGGTCTATTAACCATAGAAGATAGCGCGACAGATTTCTAGCATCCTGTCAGATAAGGCTTGATCTTTTTTTAAAGATTCTCTATTCTTTCTCTAGTGAGAACGTTTGGAGAATATTGTGATGACCCATAGCCAACAACGCACCCTGGATTTTATTCAGGCTTATATTCTAAGAAATGGACATGCACCCACTTACCCTGAAATAGCAGAAGGTATAGGCATACAGTCCCAGGGTACAGCACATCGTTATGTTAAAGCCCTGGTGGATATGGGCTATCTGTTAAATGAAGAGGGTTCCCACCGGGGCCTGCGCCTGCCCGATGAGGAAATGGAGCAGGGCATGTCGATTCCCCTGTTAGGTAAAATTGCTGCGGGTCAACCGATTGAAGCAATAGCAGGCTACGATAGTATTAACTTAAACCAGATGTTTGGTGGTGATAACCGCTATGCGCTTAAAGTTGATGGTGAATCGATGATTGAGCTGGGTATTCTGGATGGTGATACGGTGGTGATTGAGTCCTGTAATACCGCCTCTAAAGACTCGGTTATTGTGGCATTAATAGATAACTATGAAGTGACCTTAAAAATTTATCGCCCGCTATCCCATGGGCGCGTTAAATTAATTCCTGCAAACTCAAGTATGGAACCGATGGTGTACCCGGCGGATCGAGTGCAAATACAGGGTGTGCTGGTGGGTACTTTGCGTACCTATTAATTCGAGGATAAGTTTTCCGCATATGCTTGTCATGCTCGGGGATGGACCGCTGCTTTCTGCGCTCTGTCCCCTGTTGTGAGACCACCAGGAGTTGTGTGGGGTAGTTTATCGCACTGCCTATCTGATCGGAATTACCACAGGGGACGGAGCGCCAAAAAGCGGCGGTCCATCCCCGAGCGCTACAAGCATATGCAGCGTTTTATCCGATAGTGTTATAGGTTTAATCATGCACGACTTTAATAAATTTTGTCCTGTTCACTGGCAGCGTGCCATTGCCCTTGTTGACATGAACTGTTTTTTTGCCGCGGTAGAAGCCCGTGATTTTCCCGAGTTACGAGGTCGTCCGCTTGCTGTAACCAATGGCAATAAAGGCACCTGCATTATTACCTGTTCTTATGAGGCTCGGGCCCATGGTATTAAAACCGGTATGCGTTTAAAAGAAGGCAGGAAATTACATGCAGATTTAATTCAACGTCCCTCGCGCCCCCATGTTTATGCAAAAACATCGGGGAAAATTATGCAGGCAATCAATAACATCTGTCCCGATATGGAAATCTTTTCCGTAGATGAAGCGTTTATTGATATGACGCGATGTCAGACACTGCATGGTTCTCCTGGGCGCATTGGGCGTTTATTAAAACAGGCGGTGTATGAGGCCTCGGGTTTGCATTGTTCCATTGGTATAAGTGGTGATAAAACCACTGCTAAATATGCGGCTAAATTAAACAAGCCTAATGGTTTTACTATTATTCCTCCCTGGGAATCGCGTCAACAGTTAATTGATGTGCCGGTGACAGAACTGTGTGGCGTTGCAAAGGGAGTAGGACGTTTTCTTGCCGAACGGGGTGTGTTTGTTTGTGGTGATATGCAGCGCTTACCGATTGGTGAACTGGCTCGTCGTTTTGGCAACCCGGGGCGACGCATCTGGTATATGGCACAGGGTGAAGACCCGGAACCTTTACATCCAGATGTTGCCGACCCCAAATCGATTGGTCATGGCAAAGTATTGCCACCAAATACCGTGGATAAAGAACTATTGTTAACCTATTTAATTCATATGGCAGTACGGGTGAGTGCGCGCTTAAGGCGTTATCATTTTGAAGCATCAGAATTTTTTATTGGTTTGCATACAAATAATAGCTGGATAGGTCGAAAGGTGAAATCACCTTATCCAACCAATGATACCCAGTTATTAATTCGCTTATGTCAGTTTGTGCTCAATGAATACTGGAACAATCAACCGATATATCAGGTGCAGCTAACCGCATTAAACCCACAACAAGAAAATGTTCAGATGGATTTATTTGATGAGTCAGCAACAACTGAAAAACAGGCTAAACTCGACGCTGTGATGGATGATATTAATAACCGTTATGGAGAGCTCACACTCGGCCCGGGGCGTTTAATTAATAAATCGGAAATGCCTAATGTAATAGCGCCCTCATGGAAACCCAGTGGGCATAGGCAGTCGATTTGAGAAGAACGATGGGCAGTTGTTATGGCACGTCTCCATCGGGGATGGACCTCGCTTTTTGAGCTCCGTCCCCTGTTGTGATGCCATCAAGAGTTTTACAGAGTCGGCTACTACACTATCAGCTCTTGGTGGTCTTAATCAGGGGACACGTTTTTTGGCGCTCTGCCCCCTTATTGAGACCACCAAGAGTTGTGCGGAGTCGTTCATCGCACTGCCCATCTGATCGGAATTACCACATGGGACAGGGCGCTAAAAAGCAGCGGACTGTCCCTGATGGAGACGTGCCATAACAGGGCAACTTGTCTACAAGTAAATGAAACTGTTAAAGACTGCTTCTGGTTATCAGAAGATACCTTGTTCCCACGCTCCAGCGTGGGAATACATATAGAATTAATCGATTAATTTTTTGTTAATAAATAATTTAAGCTAGATATGCATTCCCACGGAGGACCGTGGGAACGAGAAGAGTACAGAGTTTTTAGATATGCATTCCCACGGAGGACCGTGGGAACGAGAACTTTTCTCTGTACTCTCTGTGCCTCTGTGGCAAATTTTAAAAATGATTAAATTAACTCACCGACAAAACAGGCGGTGAAAATAGGTGCCCTGACATTTTGCACAGGGCGGAATATGGCCTGCTTTATGAAAATGCAGGTTTTCACCACATACATCACAAACGAGTACACCTGGACCGATAATTTCACCCGTATGATATTGTGCATTTTCAGCTGCGGCTTTAAGTTGTGCCAGTTCAACCGTTGTTTGGTCTGCTGCCTGCTTAAATTGTTCATAGAGGTAGTTTTCAATGATGTTTGTATCAATTGCCAACCACTTCTGAAAATCTTCACCGGTTTCTGTCATGTATGAAGCCGCCTCTTTAAGGTCTCGCTTCAGGTAGTTGGAGATTTTTTCCCCTTCTTCTTTAGAAATTTCCCCCAGTTCAGATAATGTTTCACTGCTTTTATCAATTATTTTATGCAACGCAGGGCCTGTTTTAGCTTTGAGTAGTTTGAACTCTTTCATACTCAGATTTAACAGTTTTTCATAAGCTTCGCTCATACCTTCCGTAGGAAATGGAGCGGGGGATTTTTTGTTCATGATGTTTTCCTCATTTATATGTAATTATTATGCTGAATCAGCCTCTGTTTTCATTGATATTCAACAAAATAATTTGAGTTAAAATTACTGCATAGTGGCGCGTTTGTTATAAATCAAAGTAATATATTGGTGACAATGTGCTACCTTCTTGAATGTCTATAATCGTATATGTCAGCATTTTATAAATGGAGAAGACAGGTGACAAATGATGTCAAAATAAGCGTGCCAAAAATATTAATAGATGGGAATGATCAGCCCCTGATGGAGCCTGTTGAAAAACTGGCTAAGGGAAAAATTTTTGCCGATGCAAATTACCCCTATACAGAAAAAATGAAACGGGGTGAATATGAATCGTTAAAAAGAGAATTACAGATTGAGTTGCTAAAAATGCAGGGCTGGGTAAAAGAAACAGGGCAGAAAATCCTAATCCTGTTTGAGGGTCGAGATGCGGCGGGTAAGGGCGGTACAATAAAGTGCATGATGGAACACATGAATCCACGTGGTGCG
>Ga0316207_10002764_pt1 | contig 17403 bp, 15 predicted proteins | sample 6weekpyrite_MG_FD_204943 | JGI IMG/M metagenome (GOLD analysis project Ga0316207, IMG submission 204943) | Microbial mat bacterial communities from mineral coupon in-situ incubated in ocean water Damariscotta River, Maine, United States -... | ecosystem: Environmental > Aquatic > Marine >...
GTTCTGTTATTAGCTGGCATTTCAATATCATCGATCAAATCCAGACCTGCTTTGATTGCCAGTTGTTGTAATGCCTCAAAATCACGTACTCCGCTTGCAGGATTACGTTGTTTTAACCAAAGGTCAAAGCGCGCATTACTTTCGCTGGTAAACTGCCCCCCATAATTAAAGGGGCCATATAAGCAAAAGACACCTTCTTTCTCGAGTATTTTTCCAATACCAGCAAACATATTTTCAACACTTTGCCAGCCCATAATGTGAACGGTATTAGCACTAAAAATAGCCTCTGTTTTTTTAATGTTCCACTGCGATTGATCAACATCTAATAAAACAGGACCTTCCGTATTAGGCAGAGCCGCATCCGAGAGCCACATTTGAATACCAGGATGATACTCAGCCTGGTCACTTGTCAGCCAGGTTAAATCAGGAAATTCACTGGCAAAAAATACCGCATGCTGCCCTGTACCACTGCCTATTTCCAAAACATTTTTTACCGGAGAAAAATAACGCTGAAGGACCGCTAAAATATGATCTTTATTTTGCTCACAAGACTCAGAAAAAGGTTTCATTTTCCACCTATATTAGAATTATTTGATATACGTCAAATTTATTATTTTACAATCTTTTATAGTACAGTCTATTAATCATTACCCATTTATTTACAGGCGGCTTTTTTGTTACTTAAATATTATCTTTTCATCACCATGGCCCTGTTTCTAAGCAGCACAAATCTCTACGCTGAGAGCAATGGTGAACAACTCTATACCCATAACTGTTCTGCCTGTCATGGCGCAAACGGTGATGGTGGTGTAGGTGTACCGCTTGCGTTGCCTGACTTTCAATATGGCGTGACTAATGACTACCTTGAAAAAACGATTCGGCTCGGTCGCCCTGGCCGTGTTATGCCCGCTTTTACACAGCTCACCGATGCTGAAGTAAAAGCCATTGTAAAACACATTCGGAGCTGGGCACCGGGGAAACCGTTTAAATATTCAGATAAAAAAATTAACGGCAACCTCAAACATGGTAAGCAGCTTTATATAAAAAATTGTGCCGCCTGCCATGGCAGCAAAGGAGAAGGCGGACAAGGTACCGGCGTCACCATGTCACGGCCCCGGGATCTTCCTGTTATTGCACCAGCGTTAAATAACCCTGGCTTTCTTGCTTCAGCGCCTGACATGATGATTAAAACGGTGTTAATGAATGGTCGCGAAGGAACCCCGATGCTTTCATATTTAAAGCAGGGTTTATCTGAGAAAGACATTAATGATATTGTGAGCTACGTTCGCTCCTTTGAGAAGCCACAACAAACAACAAAAACCGAAGAAAAGCTTTCTCCTACAATATCTTATGAGTCCCCCTTCTCTCTTGAAGAAACCGTAGCAAGTTTAAAAAGAGCTATCATCGGTAAAAACTTTAAAATTATCAGAGAGCAATATGTTAACCAGGGCTTAGTGGAAAAAGGACAAGAAGACAAAAAACAGGTTATTGTTTATTTCTGTAACTTTAATTTTCTTAACCGCGCACTCGCTATCGATCCCCGGGTAGGATTATTTTTACCCTGCCGTGTAACGGTAGCGGAACATAAGGGAAAAGTGCTCGTAATGTCATCCAATCCTTTATATATGAGCAATTTATTTAATAATGAAAACCTGCACAAGTTATGCGAAGAAATGTATCAGGTCTATGCTGACATTATTGAGGAGTCAACATTTTGAAGAACCATAACTTTAAAAAAATAATGTTCAGTATCTTTCTTATCCTGTTTACAGCATCGGGGTATGCCGAGGAATTATTAATGGTAAGAACCAAGCAAAACTTTCCTGAAGCAATGCTTAAATTACAAGATACAATACGAGATTACCATTATAGCATCAGCCGGGTACAACGAATTGATATTGGTTTAACCAAGAGCGGTTATGAAACGGATAAATATCGCATTGTTTTTTTTGCTGACAAAAAGGAAGTTTCAGTAATAACTAATAACTACCCCCACCTTATACCTCATATACCCTGGAAAATTGCCATCTTTGCCGAGCAACAAGATACCTTATTAGTCTCAGCAGATCCGATGCAGTTTTCAGATAAAAAACATCCCGGGGCAGACAAATATCTGCTCAAATGGAAAAAGGATCTTAAAAAAATATTTAACGACATGCGTAAAAGTAACTAAATTTAAGTTAAAGACTTTGCGCAGCGAGTTTTAATTTTTCTTCTATTTCTTTTTTATAATAAAGATAACGGGAAGTTTGTATACTATTAACAGACATATTTATCACAGAAAGAGAAAGAGCAACATCGGTTACATAAATATCATAGTTTTCACCGCTTTCACGGCTTTCTAAAACGCGTTTAACCACTTCAAGATATAATGTTGAACCATACTGCAAACCAGAGAATTCCTCATCTTCATAATATAAAGTAAAAACCGGCTTTTCATCAGCCAAATCAACCATTATTTGCAACGCAATAAATCTGGATGGGTGAACAGACTTATTAGCAGATTGCTCCACCAGTATTTTGTGCCCACCAGGATCTCGCTGCAGCATATGAAACTCAACTCCACCAACTTTAGCTGTGGCGTCCTGTGAATTTTGTTCTGTAATAAAATTCATCCTGCTGTGAACCGACTCAAAAAAGCGCGTGTATTGTTCCATTAAAGTTGGAGCATCAAAGAAAACTGATTTTTGATAAAATATAGAACCTCTTTCGTCTGCAATATAAATATCGACCAGTTCATCATTGATTTCATAGAAACATTGTACTTTCCCCGGTTTGTTTTTTTCATAAATAAGAGGAATAATATGTCGGCTTAATGTTTCACTGTCAAAAATTTTTCTTCTATACTTTTCACAAGGCCTGGCAAGTTTATCAAGTAATTTGTCGTAAGATCCTATTTTAGAATACAACAAATTATCTCCGTCCATCATAAGAAGATAATAATCTGTTTCCAGTCCTAAAATAAAATCTATATTTGAATGATCTTTGTTTGAATAAAAACAGTCATAGACCTCATCAAATAATTTTTCAACACGTTTTGAAATTGAGGAACCTCTGTAGGATGAAAAACTACAGGCATTAATGGACGGTGGACGGCGACCTTTTGATGGTGGCGACCAAAACACATGTTCCTTTATAAACTCCATCAAACCCAATATTCCACGATAAGAAAAAACCAGGATTTCATGCCAGCTGGTCAGGCAAACCTGATCGATTGTTACCGTTAAGTTATTTCCTTTTTCTCCATATTTAAAAGAATCACTTTTCTCGCTGGCTATATGTACCCGCTCTCTTCGACCTAACAGCATAGGATCAACTCCGGCGTTGAGATAGGTCACGTTATCGATAATCTTGGCTGGTTGGCTATAGTTATAATGCGAACCATCTTTCTCCAGAAAAGATGAAAAAGTTTTATCCAGGTTCTTAATCAACAATTCAATTTCTTTTTTACTAAAATCTGAGTCATGCTCATACAGCCCTATAACTGTTTTTTGGTTGACTATCTTATTAAAATAACACCAACATAATAACTCAACCAAATTAACCGATCTTTTTAGAGGTGATGCCGTTGCAATATCTTTTTTTGACACCGAGCCATGAAAAGCCACCCAAAAACCGATATTTTTGTCTGAATATAGTTTGTGTAGCGAAATATGGGATTCAAAGAGTTGATTTGAAATGCCGCGGTAAAGCAATTCAATTTTACCTGGCTTGCGTTCAAATGCGGCGTATATTTTTCGACCCAATATATTAAGGTCTTCCTGGCGAATAAGTGTTTTATCTTCTACATGCTCAGATGAAAAATCAGATAAAAATTGATAACTATTTTTAAACTCATTAACCAATAATTTTCTCTCATTAACGACCTGTTCAAGCTTCCACTTATTTCTTTCATCGATAAGAACGATGTCGGATAGATTCCAGCCCCAGCTTTTAATTATTTTTCCTAACAAATTTCGACGCCAATTATTTTTGCTACGAGCTTTTTTTTGACTCATGAATTCATTGACTTTTATATAGAAACTTCTTCTGGCCAACAAAAGCCTGGCTTCGTTTTCTTCTTCATCTAAAAAATTTTCTACTTTTTCAAGTATCATAATATACGGATCAAGAACATCAATATCATTTTCGCCGGTATATACTGATTTTTTAAAGTTCATTCCCAACATATTAATATCTGGAAATTCATTCGCATAAGCCTGCATCAGTAATATTTTCAATATACTTTTATAAGGCGAATTTATTCCCTTGTATAATAACCACAACGTTGCACCATAGAATTCGTTTGCATTTACCGTACGCAAACCACCGAAATCAATATGACCTTTACTATATACAAATCTTTTTTGTTTTAAATCTTCAACATATTCTTCATACCTAAACTCATACTCTGGCGGAACAAGCCACCAAAGGGGATAAAGGCCATGTAACAAAACACTTGTTCGATAAAATTCCTCCAGCAATAAAACACCAAGCGCACTACCACTGCTTTCTTCACTTAAAAAGCCAAACTCACCTTTGCGTACATTGCTGGCATTAACCAGATAGATATTTGCATCAACATCCAGATCCTGAGCCCATTGCTGTATCCCTTGTGTCTTTCTTTGCAGTTCCTCATAGGGTATACCTTCGAGTGTTTCCCTGTGGCAAACCCAGATATCAAAATCACTTTTTTCACTATATGCAATCGTTCCGCTACTGCCCATTAAATAAATGGCATCGATATCAAATTTTTTATATGCTACTTTTTTGTATTTAAAACTACGGGATATGCGTGTCGATAAATGCAAGGTGTCTCTGTCCGGACTATACAGAGGAATGCCACGCGGTGTACTTTTAGAAACATAACCCGGTAATAATGGGTGGTTAACATGAAATAATAACGGTAATAGTCGTAAAAACTCTCTCTGTGAGGTGTTTAAATCGGAGTCTATTCTTTTTCTGCGTTTTTCATTTATATCGAAAAATCGCTGCTTGATATCCAGGAAATCATAATCAGGGGCTGTTTTACTCATTCCTTATATATCGGCCAGAATAGCTTTTCTCTTTACCTGTTTTTTTATCAAAAATACAACGCAGTTCACAAAAATTACTCTATCTTAATAACTTAGAGATGATTGGCACATAAAACATAAAATTAAGTATACTGATCTGAGCTCAGGCCTTGTTGATACAGAACAACTATTATTTTTATGAGGGAAATTTCGGCATGTTAAAAAAACTAGATAACTCTGAGTTAAGCCAGATTGTAAAATCTTGTCCAATGGGTATTGCTATATCTGATGAGAAAAAAGATATTCTTTGGGTCAATGATAGCTTTCAAAGTCTGCTTGGCATTACTGCTGAAGAAATTTATGGCATCAATATTAATCAACTTCCTGAATCACTAAAACCACTTTTCCTTTCTGCGTCAACGGTCCACATTCCTGCCAACGCTATTCGTGATGACCAGTGGTTTATGTGCAGCCAGGCGCCACTTAATGATAGCGGCCATAGCATTCACTATATTACTGATGTTGCGCCGGAACACCTATTGTTACAGGAACGTGAAGAATTAAAATATAAATTAAAAGACGCTTTAGCCGTTGATGATGTCACCGGAATGCCCAATAAAACGGCCTTATTTCAAAGCTTAGATACACAAATTTCTCGTAGCCGCCGCTATAATAACCTTCTTTCCATTGTTGTTATGCGCGTCAATCATCTTGCTGATCTAAATGAAAAACAATCGGCTGCTTTATTATTATTAATTAGCCAAATGCTAAATGATCAGGTTCGCTGGGCCGATATTGTCGGCAAACTAAGCGGTAATGAATTCTTGCTTGTGCTACCAGAAACGGATAATGCAGCCTGCAAAAAATTGAGTGAAAACTTATCTGAACGTTTAAATAACTTAGAAAAACCTGATAGCTTACCCGCCGGTTTCACTATCAGCGCAAATTTTGGTTATAGCGAATGGAAAAAAGGAGACGACTTAACGTTGCTACTGCAAAGGGCATTACAACTCATAAACAAGCAATAATATCTTTATAAAAGCGCCAGTTAGATAGCACTTTTCAAACGTTCAATTTGTTTTTTTACCTGGGCGGGTGCGGTACCACCACGATGATTTCGTGCCGCGACAGAGCCTTCTAAAGTCAGGACTTCAAAGACATCCGGTTCAATAATGTCTGAGAATTTTTTCAATTCATCTAATGACATATCTGATAAATCTTTTTCCGTTTCAACGCCATAAGCAACCGACTTGCCAACCACTTCATGCGCATCACGAAATGGCATACCTTTTCTTACCAGGTAATCGGCTAAATCCGTCGCCGTTGAAAAACCACTTCTCGCGGCAGCATACATTTTTTCTTTTTTAACCTCTATTTGTGGCATCATGTCAGCATATAAACGCAAACAACCACGCAAATTATCCACCGTGTCAAACAACGGTTCCTTATCTTCCTGGTTGTCTTTGTTATAAGCCAAAGGCTGACTTTTCATTAACGTTAATAAACTCGTTAAATGACCATAAATACGGCCTGTTTTACCCCGTACTAACTCGGGTACATCGGGATTTTTCTTTTGCGGCATAATACTTGAGCCGGTACAAAAGCTATCACCGAGGTCGACAAAATCAAACTGTGCTGAACTCCATAAAACAAGTTCTTCTGAGAAACGTGAAAGATGCATCATAATCAATGACGATACCGAAACAAATTCAATCGCAAAATCACGATCACTCACACCATCAAGCGAGTTTTCAGCAATACTCTCAAAACCCAGTTCTTTGGCGGTAAATTCGCGGTCAATGGGATACGTTGTACCGGCTAGTGCAGCACTCCCTAACGGCATAACATTAATCCGTTTACGACAATCGGCTAAACGGGCACGATCACGCACCAGCATTTCACACCACGCCAACATATGGTGACCAAAGCTAACCGGCTGCGCTGTTTGTAAATGAGTAAAACCCGGCATAATGGTATCAACTTCGCGTTCAGCCAGGCTCAATAAACCCTCGAGCAAACGCTTTAGTTCCGCATCAATCGTATCGACTTCATCCCGTAAATATAAGCGGATATCCGTTGCGACCTGATCGTTACGTGAACGCCCCGTATGTAATTTTTTACCCGTGATGCCAATACGATCGGTTAATCGTGCTTCGATGTTCATGTGCACATCTTCAAGCGCCGTTGACCATGCAAAATTCCCTGACTCAATGTCTAAGGCGATATCATTTAATCCATTGACAATGGCCTTACATTCATCGGCCGTCAAAACACCGATATGTTGCAACATGCACGCATGAGCAATTGAACCTGTAATATCCTGTTTATACATGCGCTGATCAAAGCCCACCGATGCCGTAAACACCTCAACAAACTCATTTGTCGGTGCAGTGAAACGCCCGCCCCAAAGTTTATCTGCCGGATTATTTTTTGATTGATCACTCATAATATACAAACCTGTATCACTGTTTAATAAAGTCTATTTCGGTAAACACCGTTTTTCGAAGTATAACGTGTTGCCCGCGTCACGCCCAGCGTGTATATATAAAAGGGGTGTTATACTTTCTCAATCAATCATAAATAAGCAAAAAATTTTGAGTCAAACAGAGACAGACATCGACAAGCTTTTTTTACCTAATTTATGCAGCATTCGCGCGGTATTTTTTGTTGTGCTCATCGCTGAGTTATTTGCCTTTTTTCTCGCGCTCGCCCCTATGGATATTACGAGTACTGAACGCTGGTATAAACTTGGCCTTATTTCGCTTTTTGTACAGTGGTGCACTTTAGCAAGCTGCTCCATCCTTTGCCTGTTTCGCCCCTATCTCGCACGTTTTTCCAATATAAAAGCCGGTATTCTCAGCTTTCTCATTGTTCTCAGCATCATCGCTATTATTACTGAACTCACTTATTATTTTATTTATGCAAGAACGAGTACGCTATATCCCGAAAACTGGCACTTACATTTTTTTTTGAGGAATATCGCTATTGGCGCAATTTTAACCGGTCCAATCTTGCGCTATTTTTATATACAAAATCAGTGGCGACGAAATGTGCGCGCCGAAAATGAAGCGCGGGTGCAGGCTTTACAGTCCCGAATTCGTCCACACTTTCTTTTTAACAGCATGAACACCATCGCTTCACTCACGCGAAGCAATCCGGAGAAAGCGGAAATGGCCGTTGAAAATTTAGCCGACTTATTTCGGGTTAGTTTGAGCGATGCGCGTAAACAAGTGCGTCTGGAAGAAGAACTAGAACTCTGCCAGCGCTATCTTGAAATAGAACAGCTGCGTTTAGGCGAACGTTTAAGCGTAGAGTGGGATCTTAATGTACCGGATGATGCGCTTGTCCCTGCTTTATTATTGCAACCCTTACTCGAAAATGCGATTTATCATGGTGTTGAGTCACAAACCCGGGGCGGCAGCATTAAAATTGTCGGTAACGAAGAAAACAAAAAAATCAAATTTATCCTCACCAACTCATTACCTGAAAAAAACACACAACAACGCCAGCAAGGTAACCAGCTGGCACAAGAAAATGTCCGCGAGCGTCTTGCAGCACTTTACGGCAATAGCGGAACACTACAAATTAGTGAGCTAAATAACCTTTATCAAGTGATCTTACAATTTCCTTATGAACGCCCTGCACAACTTTCAACTAAATAAAGCAATATGAAAATTTTAATCGTTGATGATGAAAAACTTGCGCGAGACCGTTTACAACGTCATCTACAAGAGCTCGCTGCCGCAACAGAAATTTTTCAGGCAGGGAATGGCCTGGATGCTTTAACCCAGTGCGAAGAACAAAAGCCCGACATTATATTGCTTGATATACGCATGCCAGGCATGGATGGCATTGAGACAGCCAATAAACTTTCTGAATTAAAAACGCCTCCTGCGATTATATTTGTTACCGCCTACGATGAATATGCACTTGATGCCTTTGATTCTCAGGCCATTGCCTACTTATTAAAACCCGTTCGTAAAGAAAAGCTCGATAAAGCCATTCAATCCGCACACAGACTAAACCGTGCCCAGTTACAAAATTTACAGTTAGTAAATAATAAAGAAAACAAACAAACTTTAAGCGTACATATCCACAGCGGCATACGACAAATTGAACTTGAAGATATTTATTATTTTCTGGCAGAACAAAAATATGTTACCGTGAAATATCGGGACTCTGATATTATTACTCAGGTCCTGATTGAAGACTCCTTAAAAAGTCTGGAACAACGATTTGAAGAAAATTTTATTCGCATTCATCGAAATGCGCTGGTGTCAAAACGCTACCTAAAAGCCATCCGCAAAGATCAACAAGGTCAATTTTTAACTGAATTAAAAGACATTGATGATAAACTTGAAGTCAGTCGCCGCCATGTTGCCAGTATCAGAGATTTTTTGAGTTAAAAACAAACAAGGATGTAGTATGAAAATCCCCATTTATCAGATTGATGCCTTTGCAGCAGAATGCTTTAAAGGTAACCCTGCCGCGGTTTGCCCATTAGAAAAATGGCTGACGGATGAAGTAATGCTTGCTATTGCAGCAGAAAACAACTTATCTGAAACGGCTTTTTTTATCACAACAGAGAATGGCTTTCATATTCGCTGGTTTACTCCAACAACTGAAGTTGCTTTATGCGGCCACGCAACTCTGGCTTCGGCATATGTTATTTTTAATGAACTTAACTATAAAAATAGTACTATTTTATTTGACTCAAAATCAGGGGTTTTAAAAGTAGAGAAGAAGGATCAATTACTTATCATGGACTTTCCGGCTCAGCCTCCTGTTGCCTGTAAAACACCAAAAGAACTTGAAGAAGCATTTGGAATAACGCCGCTTTTTTGCCTAAAATCTGAAGACTATATTTTTGTTGTTGAAAATGAAATTGATGTTATAAACGCAAACCCCGACTTTAACTTACTAAAGAAAATTGATCTGCGGGGCGTAAGCATTACATCACACTCTGATGAGTATGATTTTATCTCTCGTTTCTTTGCACCTAAATATGGAATTAATGAAGACCCTGTCACAGGATCAGCACATACGGAACTCGCACCTTACTGGGCAAAACGATTAAACAAAAATAAACTTAAAGCTAAACAAGCCTCCACCAGAGGTGGTGAATTATATTGTGAAGTTAACCATGACCGGGTCAATATTGCAGGCTATGCCACAAAATATTTACAAGGTGAAATAATAATATAGGAATAATATGAACGTACTTGAAATCCCCTTCGCTAAAAAAGTCGGCATCACTAAAAACAAAAACGCCGAACTTGAATTAGCATTTAATCAAGATTCACATAATCACTTACAAACAATGCATGCCAGTGCGCAATTCACTTTAGCTGAAACAGCCAGTGGTGATTTTTTACAAGCACTTTTTCCCGATTTAGTTGGCAAAGTGATTCCAGTTCTACGTGATGCGATGGTAAAATTTAAAAAACCCGCAATGAAAAATATTATTGCTTACCCCTCTATTAGCAATGAAGAACGCGATAAATTTAACAACCAGTTTGATAAAAAAGGTCGGGCAAGTATATCCATTGATGTAAAAATAAAAGATATTGAAGACACTATAACCTGCACTGCACGTTATAACTGGTTTATACAAAAAATAGAAAATTAAAACTCTATCGCCTTTCAGCAGAACTTTTATCTGTCCTCGTTAAAGTTATTCTATGTAGACAAGCAGGATATATGTGCTTAATTGGATTTGCTTATATATTAGTACTATAGTGTGCGTATACGTATTTTACTTTTAGAAAATGTTATCAACAAGAACATAGTATTAATAAAACATGTTAAACAGTTTTCTTCATGTAAAATAAAAGTTACCACGAGTAGCATATTGCACCGTTAAGGTGCAATTATCTATTAAGCATATAAAATTCAGGTCATATTCTAAAGAAGCAAAAACCTGATAACTATATACCGTTTGTTACTAATACTGACTATTAAATGACAACCTATAAATAGGGTGTAGCTATGACCTCAACAACATTTACAGTGGCAAGTGTATTTGCGCTAGAGGTGTCCTTTATACTTCTGGTGATTCTAATTCTGCGTATAAGAAAACTAAAACGTCTTTTGTCTGACTGTGAGAATGAATCAGCAACAGGTGCGAAAAATCACAAAACAACAAAAAAAATAGCTAAACAAAATCCGGGGGAAGAGGAAATACGGGCTAATGGTTCTATGGATAGCCAGAAAGAGCAGATATATATTGCCCGGATTAAAAACCTGGAAGCTTTTAAAGAAATGTATATTGCAAAAATGAAAGAAAGTCATAAATTATTTACAAAAATAGATGATCTGAAGAAAATCGCTGAATCCGATCCCGCCCCGGATTTGTCTGATCTACAAAATAAAATTAATGAACTTGAAATAGAAAAAAACCAACTAAGAGAATCACTTAACACTTTACGTGATACATTAGACTCACAAACCAAAGAGACCGAAAGTTTCGAACATGAACAACAACAAAAACTTGAAGAGGTGACAGAAGAGAATGAGTTCCTCGTAGTACAGATTCAGCATTTATTAACACAGGAAGTTGAAACCACAAAAGAACTAATGACGAAAATTAAGACTCTTGAAGATGCCTTAGCAGCTGCTGGTGAATAAGTAACAATTAACCCAAACACAAATACCAGTAATACAGTCTGTTTCATAATATAAATTAGCATTAAAATCTGACGTTCTTTTAAACCACAGATAAAATTATAAAAAAGGAATCTTTTTGGAACTTAGTGACTTTTCTCCTGGTATATTACTTATTCTTTTCTTAATTGCTATTCTGGCAGGCTTTCTTGATACCTTAGCAGGCGGCGGTGGTTTAATTACCATGCCGGCTTTAATGATCAGCGGAGTGCCTCCGCTCGCGGCACTGGGTACCAACAAACTACAGGGTAGTATGGGCACCGCAATGTCTACTTTTATGATGTTAAAACATCGCCGCATAAAATGGCATGATATTAAAAAACTTATGCTATTTTCTTTTGTCGGTTCGGCATTGGGTGCCATTACAATTCAATTTATCGATACAACAACTTTATCTTTCGCTATTCCTTTTGTTTTATTGTTTATTGCTGTTTATTTTATTATTTCGCCAACCCCCGGCCATATAGAGACAAAACCACGCCTGCCCAAAAAAATATATCAGGCCAGTGTTGTGCCATTAATTGGCTGCTATGACGGTATGCTCGGCCCTGGAACAGGATCGTTTTTTTCTCTTGCCGGTGTTTCATTAAGAGGGCACTCTTTGGTTAATGCGACAGCCTTTGCTAAGGCACTTAATTTTTCATCTAATATCGCTTCTTTGATTGTTTTTTTATTTGCCGGGCAGGTTGTTTTACTCTTTGGAATCGTGATGATATTGGGGCAGGCAATAGGAGCCTGGCTGGGCTCACATTATTTGTTTAAAATAAATCCGATATACTTACGTCTTCTTATCGTCTCAATCTCCATCATCATGCTGATTAAATATGCAAACGATAATATCTGGATATGAGAAAAGTGAATTACAGCAATAACCTGCTATTACTTAAAATTACCATAAATATATGAGAGTTTATTTTGTCAAACATTGAATCTCCCTGTATTCATCACTGCTGCCTGAATGAAGAAGATATTTGTCTTGGTTGTTTTCGTAGCATGGAAGAAATTATGCAGTGGGCTTCCGCATCGAAGCAAAATAAAGAAAAAATGATTAATCTTGCAGGCAAACGAAAAGCTGACCATGATAATAAATATGGATCGTTCTGATATATGAACGATTAACGTTTAGCAATAGAACGAATTTTTTGTGTTGAAGCCTCAATCGCATTATCGAGTTCGGCACTGTAATAATGTGAATTGGCAATTCCAACAATTGAAGGTGAAAGTCTGTTACCTTGTGAATCAACTAAAACTAATGTTGGCACCATTGAAACGTTGTAATCTTCACTAAACTCACCGGCATCACGCTCCTTCCCTTTGAAATCACGCACGCTATCCGCGCCATCGATACGAATTTTGCGAATGATAATTTTTTTGTCGTATTCCGCATTGCGCAACATCGGCTTTAAATAGTCTTCTTCAACTTCAACGCAAAACGGGCAGTGTTTCATTGAAAAAAACATTAAAACGGGCAGCTTCTTTTCACTTGCTTCATTTGCGTCAAGCGCTAAATTTGCACCCGACTTTAATTCAACCGGTGGCAATTCGCTGTTCAGTTGGTGCGGGGTATTCTGTGCTGAACCGTCAGCAATCCAGAGCAAAGAAGCCGCTGCAACCGCTAAAAAGATGGGCATTTTAAATTTTGAGATATTTAACGCAAACATTACAGAACTTCTCCAACATGCCGAACCGGCGAGCCACTATTTCGTGTATTATAAGTGTTTAACAATATTGGCTCCAACTAGTTCTATAAATTATATTTATACCGGTATAACCACGAGAAAAAACCATGTCTGAAGAAACCCTGCGCATCGCAACCCGAAAAAGTCCCCTTGCCCTTTGGCAAGCCAATTTTGTCAGCAGCATGCTGCAACATCACCACCCCGAATTAAACATTGAGCTGGTCACCATGACCACCCAGGGCGACAAAATTCTCGATACCCCTTTAGCAAAAGTGGGGGGCAAGGGTTTATTTGTTAAAGAACTGGAAAGCGGCATGCTAGAAGGCCGTGCAGATATTGCCGTTCACTCCATGAAAGATGTGCCGGTTGAATTTCCTGCGGGGCTGCATTTACCTGTTATTTGTCCACGCGAAGATCCGCGTGATGCCTTTGTCTCTAATAATTTCAAAACCCTGGAAGACTTACCGCAAGGTGCGCGTCTGGGCACTTCAAGTTTACGGCGCCAATCACAGATTGCGGCTTTACGCCCTGATCTCAACATTCTCGACTTACGTGGTAACGTGAACACACGTTTGAAAAAGCTGGATGACGGCGAATATGACGCCATTATTCTTGCTGCCGCCGGCCTAAAACGGCTTGAGTTTGAAGATCGCATTACCCAATTTATTGGTACCGACGTTTGCCTGCCCGCCATTGGTCAGGGCGCTGTTGGCATCGAGTGCCGCAGTGATGACGCTCGTGTTAATAACCTGATTGCCCCGTTAACCGACAACAAAACCATGATTCGCGTCCGCGCTGAGCGCGCTATGAATGCGCGCTTACAAGGGGGCTGCCAGGTACCTATTGCCGGTTATGCCGAGTTTGAACATGGCCTGATTATGTTACGTGGCCTGGTTGGACAGGTTGATGGTCAAAAAATTATCCGCGCCGACATTGCCGGGCCAGCAGACTCCGCCGAAGAATTGGGCGTGGTTCTTGCGGAAGATTTACTGTCGCGCGGCGCTGACAAAATTTTAAACGAGCTCTATGATAAAGCGTAAAGAATGGGACAAAGCGTAAATAATGGCTTCACGCATCATCATCACACGCCCCGCCCACCAGGCCAGAGCGCTTGTTGAAGGCATTAAAGCGGCCGGTGGCGACGTTGTTTTATTTCCGACTTTAGATATTCTTGCTCACCCCTTAGAGCAGGAAGATAAAGCGCTTATCCAGCAGATTAACCGCTACGATATTATTATTTTCATCAGCCCAAACGCGGTAGAACACGGCTTAAATCAAATTCAAACGGTTTCAGTACTCCCCGGCAGCGCTCAACTCGCAACAATTGGTCAAAGTAGCGCAAAAAGCCTGTTTAACCGGCTTGGGAAACAGCCCGATATTGTACCAACCGGCAGTTTCAATAGTGAGGGCTTACTTGAAACAGAAGCCCTACAGGATGTTACAAACAAGAATATCCTGATTATTCGGGGCGACGGTGGCCGCGAGCACTTAAGGCAAACGCTGCAACAAAGAGGCGCTACTGTCGACTACCTTAGTGTTTATCAACGTATTAAACCCGCTTCAGATAATTCCGAACTTGAACAGCATTTGCAGAATAACCAGATAGCCGTTATTGTCATTACAAGCGCAGAAGGCCTGAAAAACCTCGTTGAAATGGTTACTGAAAAGCAGCGTAAACTTCTCTTACAGGTACCATTATTACTCATTAATCCGCGCCTGGTGGCAACGGCTAAGAAGCTGGGGTTCAAAAGCGATTTATTCATTGCGACACAAGCAAGTGATGATGCAATAATAAAAACACTGCAACAAAAAAAATTATTGTCATAAGTAAAAAACGAACGGAAACACGATGACAGAGACGAACAAAAAACCTGAGCCGACAAAAAAAGCTGAAAAAAACGCGCCCCATAAAAAGACGCCTGCAAAGAAAGCAAAAAAAAATACAACGTCAAACACGGGGGCTTATTTATTAATTATTATTGTCATTATTGCTTCTGTGGCAGGATTTTATTACCTATGGCAACAGCAACAACTCTCTGGCAGCAAACAACGAGATTTTAGTAATACTATCGAACAAGAACTTGCCCGCTATACAGAAAAATTAAAGCAACAACAAATTACAATAGAACAAAAAAATGATGCTAAAATTGAAAAGCTCTACTCAGATCAGGCGAACCTACACGATAACCTAAGCAAACTTATACAAAATAATAAGCAACTGCGTAAAGACTGGTTACTCGCAGAGGCAGAATACCTTATTCAGCTCGCTAACCATCGATTACTGCTGGAAAAAGATGTCTCTACCGCTATAGTTGCATTAAAAACTGCTGACAAACGCTTGGCAGAAATCTCTGATCCCGCGCTGCTAAAAATTCGCAGCATTATCGCCAAAGATATACAAAGGTTAAGTAACATAAAAACAGTTGACTTAGCCGGATTATCCGTCACGATTAGTGCCTTAAGCGACAATATTGCTAACCTCCCTTTAAATACACCCGGGCCCAAAACGAAGAAAACAACTAAAGACGAAAAGAACACAGAAAGTCTTGAGGTGAAAAGCTTAAAAGATTTACCCGCCGCAATATGGCGTGATATTAAAGGGCTCGTTGTTATTCGCAACCACCAAAAACCGATCCAACCCTTGCTCTCTTCAAGCCAGCATTTTTACTTAACACAAAATCTTGCATTGTTATTAGAACAATCACGGTTAGCCTTATTAAATGGACAAAATTCGATATACCAGGAACGTCTTAGCACAACCAGGAAATGGATCTCCCAATACTTTGATACTGAGCACAACGTTACACGTAATATGTTGAGCAGCATTGATGAGTTACAAAAAAATGATATCGCACCCAATCTGCCGGATATTTCTGCAACGTTTTCGATTATTAAGCAATATCGTTTACATGGTAAGCAACCCGAAGTGAATAAGGTTAAATAAGTATTATGAAATATTTAATTAGCTTCTTTGTTATTATTCTTATCGCTGTCGGCGCAGGCTTGTTCGCACATCAAGATGCGGGCTATGTGTTATTTTCAAGAGGCTTAAGCACGGTAGAAATGAGCTTGTCGTTATTTATCGTTTTACTAATTATCACTTATCTCTCCGGTTATTTCCTCATTCGCTTTATTGTTCGTAGCTGGACGATGCCTGGACAATTGAAGCAATGGCGTTTTTCAAAGCAAACTAAAAAATCACGTAAACTTTCCCTGCAGGGATTAGTTAATCTGTCACAGGGGCAGTGGAAAAAAGCGGAACGTTTATTAACGCGTTCAGTTAAAAACAGCGAAATGCCTCTATTAAACTATCTTTCTGCTGCAAAGGCTGCACAAAAACAAAATGCGCCTGATCGTCGGGATCATTATCTTGCGCTTGCACACGAGAGCATGCCAAATGCTGATTTTTCAGTAAAACTCACTCAGGCAGAACTACAATTCGCTTATGGACAAAATGAGCAGGCATTAGCTACCTTAGTTCACTTGCACAGCTTATCACCTAAGCATCCCCATATAATGCTTTTATTAAGCCAGATTTATCATCAGCTTAATAGCTGGGAAGATCTAAAAAAACTATTGCCTCAACTAAAAAAATACAAAGTATTTCCTGCAGAAAAATTACTGGCCATAGAAACAGAAACGTACATTGAACTGATTCAAACAATTAATTCAAAAAACGATCTGGATAAACTACAACAATTATGGAAAGATATTTCTAAAGAGTTAAGGAGCAATAGCAAGTTAATTGAAATATATTGCGAAAAACTTATTCATCTTGAAAGTTTTGATGAAGCTGAAATAATTATCAGAAATATATTAAAAAAAGAATGGTATCCTAATCTTGTCAGGCAATACGGCTTAATAAAATCTTCACAACTCGAAAAGCAATTAACTTTTGCAGAATCATTATCAAAAAACCATGATAACAACCCCGTATTGTTACTCACCTTAGGTCGATTATGTATGCACAATGATTTATGGGGAAAAGCCCGTGCTTACCTTGAGGCAAGTATTGGCAACAAAGAAACATACGAAGCGTATAAAGAGCTGGGGTTATTAATGGAATA
>Ga0316207_10002765_pt1 | contig 17399 bp, 20 predicted proteins | sample 6weekpyrite_MG_FD_204943 | JGI IMG/M metagenome (GOLD analysis project Ga0316207, IMG submission 204943) | Microbial mat bacterial communities from mineral coupon in-situ incubated in ocean water Damariscotta River, Maine, United States -... | ecosystem: Environmental > Aquatic > Marine >...
ATTAACCTAGTGGCCCTAACTATTGTTAGGGTTACAAGCAGCGCTTGTCCTCGCTGCCCTCGGAGATCCATAAGAGCGCTCATCGCTCTTAAAAGTTTAATCTTTCTTCGAATTATTAATCGAATTATTCTCTTTCTTTAAATTAGTAGATGTTATATCTTTTATTTGACATTACATATACTATAATTAAAACAACTGTGAACGGAGTTGTTTACTTAGTAACACCAGCAAAAAGAGATATCCAAGGTGAGTTAGTTGTGACATTAGTTGAAGAAAACAGTACATTGGTTGAAGAGAATTTAAGATTACAAAACGAAATCGAAAATTTAAAAAAACAAAAATAATAAACAAAATTTTATTAAGAACACATACTTGCAACATTGGATGACAAAGTAAGAAGAGTTTCAAGTGATTCCCAAACAGTTTCTTTTCCTTCGGAACCAAATCCGGAATGATTCCAAAGATCTTTCATTCTGAGAGAATCGGAAGCAACTTCGGAAGTGGCACCAAAGTCAAGAAGATTTTGAGAAAGGAAATACTCTTCATTTCTATTGTAAATTTCTTCTGAATGGTCTTTTAAGTTTTCATGAAAGTTTTGGATAACAACAGTTTTATTTAAGAGTTCTAATCCAAGTCTGTACTTTTTAATTTTTTTTACATCTTGGGCATCACCGATCTTGGAAAAAGAAGTTTCGAGATAATCAAGAAGACCATTCAAGATTGAATAAAACATTTTTGTATCAGACATTGACATTATTTTTACTATTTTTTATTTTTAATCACTTTTACGCAAATTTAACTTGTTTCTGTTTTGTTTTTTTGCGTAATTAAATTGTTTTTTACTTTTACAATTTCTATGAATTTAATCGAAGTTTATCATGACACTGTAAAAAAAACAAAGAATTTAAACACTGAAATTCTTACTGACAAATACAATCTCGAAAAACTTTCAAAATTCAAAATTGGTGGTAATTCAAAAAAGGGAAAAGTATTTATTCTGAATGAAGATTGTATTCAAACGACAATTGACCTAATTAATTCAAGAAATTATCCTGCTCTTCTAAATCTAGCAGACAACAGAACACCTGGTGGCTGCGTTCATGCTGGAAGTAGAACACAAGAAGAATGTATTTTCAGAACAACTGACATCTGGAGACACATTGGAGATTACGAGTACAACACAAAAGATATGGATCTCTACTATCCACTAAAAGAATCAGATTGTCTTTATTCGTCAAATGTCACAATTGTAAAAGACAAAGATCTTAAAGACATCAAACATCTAAGAACAGCTGTAATTACAATGCCAGGAATTAATCAACCAAGACTAGTTGATGGAAAATTCAACGAAAAAGATCGAAAGTTTATGGAAGAAAAGATTGAAACAATATTCAAAGTTGCAATTTACAATAATCACAATTCTATTGTTCTTGGAGCACTTGGTTGTGGTGTATGGCTCTGTCCAAAAGAAGAAGTAATCGAGATATTCAACAAGTACATCTCGGTTTATAAAAAAGAATTTGATTACATTGTATTTGCAATCAAGAGCGATCACAATGATTCAAACTCAAATTACAATATATTTAAAAAACTAATTAAAACTTAGATCTGAGTGAAAATTCTTTAAATAGTTCATTGTTTTTTTTAATTGTCAAAGGATGATCTGGTCTACTGTATCTTTCTTTGATTATATTTTGTAGAGACTTAATTCTATTAGCAATTGTTACACCTGTTTTGATCAAGTTATAGAATTTCTTCCAATTTTCCCAATCAAGTAAGTTGTAAGTTTTCCCAAGAAATTTTACTAGTTTATACTGACCATTACGAACAATAAGCTTTGGATTTTCATTACCAGTAGGAAAAGGTAATCTTTCAAGTGGATTATACCAACAATCAATATATAACAAGGATTTAGGAAAGTTTGGAAGTAAAGTCAACTTATTATCCCAACATTCAAGTGTTACAAGTGTATTAGGCAATTCGGGAAGAGATATCAAATCATTCTCACTACAATATAATATTTCAAGTGAATTTGGAAGTTTAGGAAGTAGAACCAAATTGTTTGTGCGACAATTAATAAATGTAAGTGAATTAGGAAGTTTAGGAAGTGAAGTTAACATGTTACAGTAACAAATTAGTCTTTGTATAGTGTTACGAAGATCAGGAAGCTGGGTAAAAGGAACATTTGGACAATAATACTCCAAGTCTCTTGGGTCTGTAACAGATTTTTCTTTTGATGTTTTGTTTTTGTTGTGAAAGTTATTGTTTCTTTTGTTTTTGTTTTTGTGAGAAATGTTGTTTCTTTTGTTTTTATATTTATTTCGAAAGTTGCTGTTTGACGACATAACTTAAATCTATTTTTAACAAAAACTCAATTTAAAAAAAGTCCAATTTGGACTCTAATTTATTTATTACTGGACTTTCACGAGTTTGTTTTTGATTAATGTTTGAGCAATGTCATCTTTCTTTGTACCACTAAGGATAATGTTGTTTTGTTTGGCAATCTTTCTAAGATCGGCAAGAGTAAGTTTCTTTCCTTTGAAATCTCCCCCTGCACTACTTCTTCCAAGATAAACAGTAGTTGATCTCTTTGCAACACCGGAAGAAGGTCCTTTACTTTCCTTCTTTTTCTTACCATAGACAACAGCAGCGGCAGTTGGAGCAGCAGCAAAGTCTTTCTTGATTTCTTGTTGATCTTCTTCAGAGATCTTTCTTGACTTGTGAAGTTTTTCGTTTTCAACAATGTTCTCGATTTCAGGAAGAGTAAGGTTTCTAATACCCTTAGCATAATTGGCATCCTTCTTTCCAAATTTCGTAAGAACTTGTTCCTTCTTAAGCTTGTGCAACTTTTTGAGTGCAAAGTATCTTTCTCTAATTTCATCATCATTAAGTGAATCAATGTAATCCCCTGCGTTTCCAGTATCATTATTCTTGATGAAGTGAAGCATATTGGCTCTGTCCTTCTTTGGAAGTGGTTTAGATGAACCAGTTCCCTTTGCTTCTTTGTATTTTTCTTCTCTCACCTTGAAATAGAGATCAATGAGATTCTTTTCACCAAGATTGTCAGTCTTGATACCTTGTTTCTTAAGGAACAATCCCATTCTCTTCTTTTGTGCAGGTTTGTACATTTTGTAATCAGAAAACTTGGGAATATGTGAAGTGCTTTCTTTTTCTTTTTCGTGTTCAAGGGTTTTGATTTTTTCTGAATACTTTTCAGCTTCTTTATCCATTTTTAACTCTTCTGCAATATCCTTGGCAAAACTAAGATAGGCTGCCGGAAGATTTTTCTTTACAGCTTCTTCCGGTTCTTGTTGAGTATCTGGTTTCTTCTGTCTATTTACCTGTTTACGAGCGATTTTTACGGGTGCGTTTTCAATTGGTGCCGTTGATACCTTGGAGGGATAAACTGTTTTTAAGATATCAAAGAAATGGTCTTTGGTGATTTTTTCTGCTTCAATGATTTGTTTCTTGCTGCTACTAGAAACACTTGGAAGTGAAATTGGTCTAACCTTGATGTTTCTTGTGCTTGAAATAATAGAAACAAAGGAGTTAAAATCTGCAATAAGCAGTCTATATTGGTTGTTCAATGAGTCGTTTTTGTATTGAGTGTCGTTTTGGGAATAGTTTGCAATCATATTTCTAAGTGATTCAAGTTGTTCAACATTAATTTCCTTTGCTTTTCTAATCTCGTTGTATCTAGTACTAACAATGTTGTAGTTAAGAAACTCACTGGAAACTTCCTGTTTAACCAAGTAGTTGTATTCTTTAGCCAACTCGGTATTCTTGAGATCGTACTTTCTGTCAAGACGGTTGAACTCAATGACCAAGTTTCTGCGTCTAGTGTCAGACTTGTCAGATTTGGAAAACTCACTAAGATTTACCTTGAAGTTAAGGACTTCTTGTTGTTTAGACAGATCCTTGATCTTCTTCAAAAACTTGGTTGAAGTGAGATAAGACTTGATGTGTCTAGGTATCTCTGTCTGTAAAAGAGAATAGTATTCGGCTTCCAAAGAAAGAGTAGGATTTGAATTAACCCTTTCGATGAATTTGGCAGCTTCTAACTGACCTTCAAGATTCTTGAGAATGTTTTTGTATTTTAAAAGTTTTTCTTGTTCATTCTTTGAGAACAATGTGTAATCCATCTTTGAAAGAGTCATCTTAACTGAAAGAATATTTCCTTCCTCTTTCGAAATGTCTGAGCTCTTTTTGATCTTGTTAATTTTTTCGATAACTCTATTTAATTGTTCCTTGGATGTATCAACAATGTATTCATCGTCACTTCCAAAAATGTCTTCGATTTCTCTGTTAACCGTCTTTACAGGAGATTCTGGTACACCGAACATCTCTTTAAGTTGTTCTTGGCCAGGAGAACCTTTTATTCCGTGTTGACGATGGAATTCCTTCTTGACAGAATCAGAAACTCTTGGTTTTGAACCACTGGAACTAGATCTTCTTCTTGAACCGGAGCTCTTTCTTTTTTTGGCGTCCCCACCAGAACTCTTTCTTCTAGCTCCACCAGCCAATGGTTTATGGTCAAGGCTATTGAAAAGATCGATTTCCTCTTGTGTGTAGTTCATTTAATATGAGATAGAAAAAATTTGATTGTTGTGTAATTATAGTTTCCAGCATTTTCATTTCAATTTTAAGAGCGATGAGCGCTCTTATGGATCTCCGAGAGCAGCGAGTGGGGGCGAGGAGCGCCCCCAGAGCCCCCCGGTGCGCGGGGAGAGCAAGCGCCGCTTTTGTCTCAACTTTTCTTAAAAGTTGCAAGCGCTGCTTGTAACCCTAAAAGTATTTAGGGTCACAATTAATCTTTCTTTGAAAGATTAACCTTAAGCCTAACTAAAAAAAACGCAAAGTTTTTGCGTTTTTGTTTGTTTTTTGTCGCTTTAAAAGACTAGCTTGGATTCCCATTCTGAAATAAGTTCTTCCAACGTATTTGGAAGGCTCTTAACACCCAATGTAATTTCCATATCATCGTCTTCAAGTGAAATATCAGAGACAGCATCGCACAAATCAACAATTGCTTGTTTCCTTTTTTCATCTTCAGCTAGTTCATTGTGTTCTTTTCTTTGAAGAGTAGTTGGTTTTCCTGACTTTTTCTTTCTTGGAGCAGGTGGTGGTTCAATCGTTTCTCGGTTTAGTCTATACCATACAGACTTCTTTCTAAGAGGTTCAGATGATTCGTCTCTATTGCTAGTTTCCTCAAGAGATCTCTTAAGCAATTTCTTGTTGTTATTCATATCAATTTGTTGTTAGTTGTGTGTTAATTAACAAACAAGACCATTTTTCAATTTTATCTAAGATGTTTCATTAATAAATCGATTAATTCATTTGTCTCTTCAAGAATTTCTGGTAAATCCCCATTTGTATATACAAACACTCCACTAATAGAGCTATATTCAAGAACTTCATTACCAAGATTCATCTTTATGTTCAACGGAATTGTATAACCCTGAATGAATTCACAAGAAACAATCAATGGTTTCCTGTTTAAAAATTGCTCAATTCCAGAGAACGTTTCGGGTTTGTCCATACTTTATTCAACCAAAAATTACACTAAACTTCAATTAAAAAAAAAAACCCAAAATTGGGCTTCTTTATTTGTTTTGTTTTTGTGTTTGTTGCGAAAGTTGCTGTTTGTTTTGTTTTGTGTTTGTTGCGAAAGTTGCTATTTGTTTTGTTTTGTGTTTGTTGCGAAAGTTGCTATTTGTTTTGTTTTTGTGTGTTTGAGTCTAAGTCTAAAGTGCCTGGTTAATTACAGTTAATTTCAATTTGAACAATTTTAGATACAACTATCTAAAATCTAGATTCCTTTCGAGAAAGGAATGTTCCCTTTTGAACTAATTAGAACTCCAATGAATCACTGAGAGCGTTTTCGAGCTCTTCGTCGCTAATTCCAGTCTTTGTAACAGTCTTTGCCTTCTTGGACTTCTTGGGCTTCTTTTCCTTGGGTTCGGTCTTTGCCTTGGACCTGGTCTTGCGCTTTGGTTCTTCTTCCTCTTCTTGGTCGGTTACTTCATGTTCAGTTTCTTGGTTGGCCTGTTCTTGGTCTTGGTCTTGGTCTTGGTCAGATTCGTTGTCTTGGTCTTGGTCTTGGTCAGAGTCTTCTTTGTCTTGATCGGATTCAGATTCCTTCTTTGCCTTTCTAGCAGCGGTGTTGATAGCGGTTCTAAGCTTGATGGTTCTGATGATTTCGACAATGTTGTCGTAGTTGTTGTCAGCAAACTCTTGCCACAGTTCTTCAGATGGCTTCTTGAGAAGCTTTTCCACTTCAGATCTCTTGGCGCGAAGAGCAGCTTCTGAGATTGCTCTGCTAACAGTAGATACACTCACACGCTTTCCAAATACTTCAGACTCGAGAATACGTTGACAAATAGAGTCAGAGACTTGATGATACTTGGACTTCTTGGCCTCTCTCTCTTCAAACTTTCGTTGTTCTTCCTCAGGATCGCCCTTCTTCTTGATCACGTAGTCACTCATTGTCTTGATCAACGCAAGAGATTCCTTGTCGTTCTTGCTAAATGGACCAACATAGATCTTCTTCTTGTCAAGATCTTCGCCAGAAATGTAGATAACTTGTTTCTCATTCATCTTCTTTGGGACAGAAGAAGGATCGGGCTTAGGCTTGAAAGTGAGAGTCTCAATGAAAGCTTGAGCATTGTCTTCATATGAATCTTCTTCATTTCCAAGAGTGTCAAAGTTCTTTGCGACAAAGTGTTGAAACATAACAATGTACTTGTTCAAGTTCTCACGAGAGACAGTGCAGAAATCAGTAGTCTTGGTTGATGAACGGAGTTGCATTTTGGATTGAATTTGTTGAGTTTGGGTTGGGTTGGTTTTAAACTTTAAGTTGTACTTACTAAAGCAGTTAACGAATCAAAATCAATTTTTTTTTCGATTCATATAAAAAAGAAGCAAAAAAAGGTCGAATTAACTAGTTAGTTAACTCGACGATTTTTTGTTTTTAGTTAGAACCCAAAGGAGTCATCAACTTCGATAGTAGTATCAATGTCAGAGTGACTAACTTCAGGATCTGTTTCATAAGGAAGACTGGGAACTACTTGATCTGGCTTGTTAATAAGTTGTTTCTTGACAAAGGCCCAGATTTCACTTGGAGAAGCTCCATTACCTCCAAAGTCAACAAAGAGTTGGTTAAAGAGTTCTTGTTGTTGAGTAGTGCTCATATTAGATATTTGTGTACAATTAGAACTGTTTAAAGGAAAATAGTCAATTTAGGTTGAATGAACAAGTACAAAAAAATTTCAACCCTGCTGGGTTGAAATTTCGAAACAAAGTTAAGAAGAACGGAACCAAGTGTTTCCAATATCAGGGTTTGTAGTGGTAGTGGTAACACGGAACTTTCTTCCAGACTTTGAGATCTTACTTTCCCACTTGTAATATAAATTCATTTTTGTGCCATTTAAAGAAATACTCTTTCTAGCGGCAACGGGAATTACTTGATAAAGTGTTGAAGACATTTTGGTATTAAAGGTGCAATTATGATGTTTTAGAAAAAAAAAATCATTTTTTTAATCAACTGGTATTTTGGTAATAGGCACCAAACAGAGACAAATTCCCAAGACTTTTGTTTTCATGATTTCCCAGAGTTTTTGTTGGAATCCCAAAAATTTGATGTCGTTACAAGCCATAATTAAATACAAAATAGCCTATTTTTGGTTTGTTTCTGTATTATTTTCCCCTTAAATTCTGATAGTCAGAATCCAAGGAATCTGATTTCTGATAGTCAGAAAAAATAAGGAAAACCAAAGTTTGGTTTTCCTGATTTGTATCCACTTTGTATCCAATTTGTATTAAGTCTTTTTGTCAAAGTTAATCAAAGAGATCACAAAGAGTGGAGCTTTCTGCTCTAACTCTCTTTGTGTTCGTTGTTACCTTGGGTTTTGGAAGGGAACAGGATTGTTGAATCACTTTGTTTCTCCTGCGGTGATCCATTGTAACCTTGATCAAATCTTTCCAGTGGTTGTGAATGAGGTCAATATCATCCATTTCCAAGTCTGAATAGTTAAACACTGCTGAAGACCTTGTCTTTTGAAACAACCTTTTTGATCTAAGTATGTACTCTCCAGAAGAAATCTTGTCAGCGTTTGTCATATCTTCGACTGCGTGTTTGTACTGGAGAGTGTCACTTAAAGAGTTCTCGACAAGAGACATTGCTTCTTCGGAAAAGAAGTCTCTGATTTCCTGAGGTTTCCAAGTCTTGATTAAAGCAACCAAGTCAGAATTGTATCTCAATGCTTGATCTATCTCTTTAAAGCTTTGCATATCAAGTTTTGTTAAGGGGGAATGAAAAATTAGAAAGAATGGTAAAATTGTAGTAACTTAAAGAAAAGCTGTCAATTTCTTTGTTAACTTTGTATACCAAGTGGCAAAAACTCGTAAAACAAAAACTGAAAAAAATTCTTTAACTGAATAGTTGGTACAAACAAGTTCAACCAGAATGTCAACACTTAACGCTACTTACAGAACTACAATTGATGTAGTTGAAGTCCCATTTGGAGACATCTCATACTTTTTTGGGAATTGTTCAAGTATCAAGGAACTTTCAAAGAAAATGAATGTTCCGGAAGAATACATCAAGCCACTTGAAAACCTGAGAAAGATGGATGACTGTAAGGAAGTTAGCCTTGATTTGATTGAAGAGGAAACAGAGAAGTTTGTCAACCAATTTGTTCCAGAGAACGAAAAGTACAAGATGTTGAGATGGGGAGCTTCTGAGTACATCATTCTTTCAAAGGGAAACAACAAAGTTCTCTTTAGTGTTGATGAGAACTATCAAGGTTTCTCACAATTCTCTTTCCCTGTTCAGTCTTTTGATCTCAAGTCTGGGAATCTTGACGAGTAAGATCTAAAGAACCAAGTCAAATAAATAGCGAGAAACCCTCGCGTTTTTTTAACGTATTTTGTGGGACCCTAGTCGAGTAAGGGTTTATGTTTTATGGGAACCAAGTCAGGGGAACCAAGTAAAATTGAGTTAAATCGATTAATCTATCTTATTTTCACAAATCAACAACAAGATGTCAACAAAGACTTGCAGCACTTGTGGCAAAATCGGTCACATCAAATCAAACACAAAGAAGTGTACTTTGCACAAACTCTATAAAGCATCCAAGACAAATTCAAACCCAATGGTAAATGAAATCAAAGTTTCAAAAGATGTGATCGAGAAGGACATTGTTACAAATCTTCGAGACATCACAGTTGACAAATTAGACTATTATAGCGAGTTCCAATTGTTTAACCACAATGCAACTATCGATGATCTTGTTGATGGCCTTGAGGAAATAGCAAATTTTCACAACAAACACATTGGTTTATACCCTCACCCCAACATCGAATACATAACAGTACACAATGCCGAAAAGATCGTCTATAGAGTACTCACTTTCTATAGACTTGATGGAAGATTTGACATAACGAATATGTTGGTATGTGATCTGAAATATATAATTTCAAAGGTTGACAAAATCGTAAAAGAACACCCTGATATTGGTAATATTTGGTTCTCGAGAAACCATCAAGTCAATTGGGACTATGTATCAACCAGGGCCTAGAAACAAATAAAAAGCGAGAAACCCTCGCGTTTTTTTAACGTATTTTGTGGGACCCTAGTCGATGATAGTAAAGGGGTGTTGTTTTTCTGGGAACCAAGTCGAAGAGGAATTGAAATCCTTTCAAGATCTTAACATTTTACACAAAAATGGAGCAAGGTTTCAAAAAAGAAAAACAATCCGTAATAGACACCCAGACTGTTTCTGGAACATTGTACAACAAAGATCAAAGTTCCAAGGTTATTCAAGATCTTGAAAACCTTGCAGGACTTTTGAACCCTGAAAGAGGAAAAATGTTTGGAAAAGAGTTTGTAAAAAACCAAAGACAAACACTTGCTTTCTATCTAGGTGATCCAATTAGATATAGATATTCTTCAAAGACTCGCGATCATATCGAAGCACCAGAGTTCGTGAGAGGAATGGCGAAAAAGATTGAACAGATTATGAAGACTAATGGAATCAATCAAGAATTCAACACTGGGATATTTACCAAGTACTTCCCACCTTCAGAAAAAGATAAAAACGATAGAGGAGATCTTAACTGGCACGACGATCAACACAACTCAAACTTAGTTAAGAACTCTGTTGTTGCATCTGTCGTCTTTGGAGAACAAAGAAGAGTTTTCCTTAGACTGAAGTCTGACCATAAGAAACAACAATGTATCTCTCCTGGTAATGGAAGTTTTTACTATATGATACCTGGTTGTCAAGAACTCTGGCAACATCGAGTTGAAAGAGGAAAAGGAATCAGATATTCATTCACATTTAGAACAGTTAACAATTGAGAGGAAATTGGTAAGAAAAATTGAGTTTATTTCATTAATTTATCTTATTTTCACAAATTAACAAAACCAGAATGTCAACAAAGACTTGCAACGCTTGTGGTGAAACCGGCCACATTAGATCAAACTCAAAGAAGTGTACTTTGCACAAGTTCTACAAACCTCCTGTTCTCAAAGATCCACACGAAAAGAAACAAAGAAAGTGTTCTTATTGTCATTCAACTGAACATACCGCAAGAACATGTGAAGGCGCAATTAGGGCAAAGAAACAAGAGGAAATTGATCGAAAGAACTTTTGTGGATTGTGTGATTCTTCTCATCCAGGGGAATGTGGTGGGTTTAGTTCGTATCTCGCAAACAAAGAAAAGAAGGAACTTGAAAAACAAAAATCCGAAAAGCAAAAACTTGTTGAAGAAATGAAGGAGAGTGTTAGACAATTTGGTGAATATGAATGGGAAAAGTTTGAAGACAAGGATCCAGAAGAATGGGGTAACTCTTATTCTGAATTTCTTGCCTTTAACGACGACTATTGGGAAAACATTGCTTCTGATACAATGGTTCGTAGAATGTCTTGGTTAAAAAGGATGCAACTTGACGTCGTGGACAGTGAAGAATGTGTTGGTGTACAAACAATCTTTGGAGTATTTGTTAGAAGAAGCAGACAACATAAAGGAAAGTTCATAGTAACATTCACATCAAACTTCTAAAGGAAAACTAATAAAAGCAGAGAAGCCCTCTGCGTTTTTTTATGATTTAACGCAAAGAACAACTAAACAAATTGAGTTTATTCCATTAGTTTATCTTTTTTTCACAAACTAAAGAAAAATGTCAAGCGATCCAATTACTATTATTCCCGAAAACTACTGTTTTGAGACAAGGGTGTCTTCATACACATGCCATTATTGTAGAAAACCACACAATGTTTCAAGTGCTCATATTGCATATTGTGGTCCTGAAACTGGATATCTTATGGCACCTCTGGAATCTTGTTTGATCGGAAAACAAGAATGCTTCAAGGATGGATGCATTTCAGAAGTTGTCAAACCGGAACTCTTCCAACAAGACAAACCTTGCCAAGTTAGATCTTACTCAAAAGATCTCATGTGCGGTGTTTGTAATACTACCCACTCACATAAATTATTGGTTCTTGAATCACATAAGGGTGAACAAATTAGAGAATGGATTCTTCCACACGAATGTAGCTTTCCAGATCCGCCCCAGATTGTTCGAGTTGAAAGAGAACAAGAAGTTACAGCAACCCCTAAGAAACCACGCAAAAAACCAGTTTGCACAAGATGTGGTGAAGTTGGTCACACTTTACGCAACAAAGAGTGTTGGCTCAAATACAATACACCAATCACCGTAAAGAAAGAAAAGAGATCCTACAAGTGTTCGATCTGTAAATCAAGCAACCATACCAAAGCCAAATGTCCATCAAAATAAATAGCAGAGAAGCCCTCTGCGTTTTTTTACAAAGGTCATAACCAAATTGATTTTAAGTCTCATTTCACATATTAACACAAGTATGCCGGAAAAAGAGACTGTTATTGTTTGTTCTGCCACAGCGATTCTTGTATTGATCCTAATCTATTTTACAATTGTAACAAAAAATGTTGAATGTTTAGATATCGATAATTCTAGTATGTCTGTACAACTCGAAAAAAAGCCTTTCGGAAAATACCAAGACAATGAAGCTTGTATGTTGTATATACCAGATTTCGGAAAATGCGATCTCTTACTCAATCCAGCTGAATGTGAAATACCAAATTTCAACTCAACTTGGGCTATAAACATCTTTAGTAATCTTGTTTCTCCATGTGAACCTTGTTAATCCCTTTCAAAAATAAATAGCAGGAAGCCCTTGCGTTTTTTTATGTTTCAATCGAAATGAATACATGTGAGCTTGAGTGTTTTAACTTGGCATCTTTAATACAAGTTCCACACAGATCGTAGTCTTTGCAATCGCTACAATGAAATGCTGTGTCTCCTTTGTCTGCATATAAAACTTTGTCACAAATGTTACATTCTAATTCTTTGTAAGGACCCCAGTTAAGTTTCTTTAGAGAGTAATTTGGTGAATGAACAATTGGATCAAGAGAATCAACTAAAATTCTTTGTTCGATTCGTTTTCTTGAAGTATGAATTTCTATTTCCCTTTTACCATTGCAGCTAGAACAACTAGTGGTAATTAAACCATTTTTTAAAAGTCCATTTTCATTCCAAGAAGGATTAGAAATGACAGTTTTTAAAGTAAATCTATTACACATAAAAGACTTTCAAGAAAAAGTCACAATTTCCAACGCGTTAGAAATTCTATACAACCATATTTTTTGGTTGGTGACAAAAACAACTTTCTTTAGTTGAGATTAATAGTTGCATACTCATTCAAGTATTTTTGGGTTTCAATATTAAAACCAGTAAATACCACTGTGTTTTTATTTTTTTTCACAGAAATCTTCCAACCAAATGAAATAAAATAATCATTCACAAGATTTAGATCAGACTCTGAAACAGAATCCCAATTAACTTTGTCTGTCTTGAATAGAATTTGTACACCTTGACAAAATACTGCAAGAAGGAATTTTAGAGTATCTTGCTCACTATCAAATTGAAGATTACCAATTTGGATAGAGTTGGGTTTTTGCGGAGGACTGTTAAAAATATGGGAAATAAAGGAATTAAAGTCTCCCTCCTTTTGTTCAACTTGGACTTCTTTGGAATTCATTGTAATAAAAGAACGATTATTTTAAACTTTAAGAGCGACGAGCGTGGGGGTGGAGAACGCCCCCAGGGCCCCTGGTGCGCGGCGAGAGCAAGCACCGCTTTTTGTCTCAACTTTTCTTAAAAGTTGCTCTTTGAATCTCCGGAAGCAGCGAGGGCAAACGCTGCTTGTAACCCTGACAATTGTCAGGGTCACTAGGTTAATCTTTTGGATAAAGATTAACCTTGAAATCTATATTTCAAGTTCTCTATTAAATCTTTTCAAAGAAAGATTTAATTTTTTTTTTTACATATAAAGAATATAGATGGAGTCCCCATTTGATATAAATATATTTATTGAAGATGGTGATACATATAAAAAACAAAAATTACCATTCACCATTAGATTCGATACAAAGATCCATGAAGTGAAAGAAAAGATTTATTCTGGATTTGCATTTGATAAAGATTACAATCCTTATTATCCAAAATTCCAGAGACTCTTTATTCTCCAAGATAATAACCAAGAGTACAATATTATTCCTGTCAAGTATAACGATGATAAAAACGTTTTTCAAGTCAAAGATGAAGTTGTTACGAAAACAATTATCTCCGAAGTAACAAAAACTGGGTTCTTCAAAGATAACATTCTTTACGTCGAATCAATCTTGAATAGAATTGCTGAAGATCCAGATACTTATTTAGAACTTTACAAAGTCTTGAATAGCAATCAACAACTTTCAGAAGAAAATCAAGAAACTTTGGAAATAATTACTTCAGATTTCCCAGAAATGGATACATCTGATCTTTTAGTTGCAATTGATATGGTTCTCTCAGAAGAGATTGAAAATGCGATAGATTCAAAGTTATTCAAAGAAAAATCAGAAGATGAGTACAAGACTTACAAAAAAATTCATGAAGCTGAGGAAAAGTATCTGAAAAAAATCCCAGTAAATCCAAAAGATGATCAAATTGTAAATGACATTACAGAAAGAACTCCAGAAGGAATGTATAAATCTGGAATATTAAATATTCTTGTTGAATTTGATGGTGTGATTGACAACTCTGGAAATTTTGTTGAATTCATTGATCTCTATGAAATGTTTAATCAAATGGAAGCAACTGAAAATGTTCCTTTTATTTCTATTGGAAACAGAGAACCAAAGTCTAATCCATTCATTAAAGTATTCAAGGATCTCAAATCAGGAAAAGAGAAGATTGACAAATGGATATTAACAGAAAGTAAATCCACAACTTCTGGTGTAAAGAAAGTAATGAAATTGCCAATGGGTTTGACATTTAGATTAAAGAATGGAACAAATTACAATTACATTAATCTCTTTAGAGATGGAAGAATCAAAATTAGAATGAGTTGGTCAGAAAAAGAAAAAGCTACAATTAAAGATGTCGTCAATTCAATTAACAATCTATCTGAATTTATTCAAGAATTAAATGAGATCAGAATCGCATTTAAACAGGAAAAGACAATTCCACTTCCATCTTTTGAATCAAGTAACATTAGAGAAATCAACTCTGGGTTAATTATTAAATTAATGATTGACAAAAATTCAGTGTACAATGCAATTGAGAAGAATAGTTCGTTCCTGAAACATTACATAAAATTAGATTCTGAGAAGAAATTAAAGGATAGACTTTGTAAAGATCTCGGAATTTCAGAAAGAGATTGTAAAGTTCTTGGTTATTCCAAAAAGCAATTGGAAGAAATGGCTGTTGCAAAAGGTATTAGTTTAATTACAGATACTGCATCTAGAGACCAAGTCAATATTGTTTACAACAAAGTATCAAAGAGACTTCAAGATAAATTTAATAGACAAGAGATCTATGACAAAAATAGAGATACTTTTACCGGAACAATGGATCTTGAAGAAACTTTTGAAGAACTTGATACAAGAGTACTACTCACAATAAAAAACAGTGAAGAATTTAAAGATCATATGTTACTACTTGTTAAAAATACAAAGAGCATAGCACATACAAATATAATATTGGATCTTGGAATTTCATTATTGAAAATGTCAGAGAAGAAAGAAAAACTCAAAAGTATAAATTCCAAAGTCAAAGAAGTTGCTCTTGAAAAAATCAAATCATTCAAAGAATCCGGAATTCCTAATGACCCGAAGAGTTGTCAGAAAAAACGTCAACCTGTCATTGATGGTAAAGTTCAAAAAGGATCGTATAGTATTATCGTCAATGGATACAAGATTGTTTGTACAAGTCCAGATTATCCATATCCAGGTTACACAAACAAAGGTATTCCATGTTGTTTCAAAGCTAAACAACAAGACAAGACAGTGTTTAAGAAATTTACAAATGTCAAAGGATTCAAAGAAGATGTCAAAGATATTAAATTAGACTTGACAGGAAATGCAATTACAAAGAACAAAGTTCTTTTACCAGGTAAAAGAGGAATTCTTCTTGGAAATATCGGAGAATTGTTTAACAAACTCAAAGGAAAGAATGAAGAATTCTATAGAATCGGAGTTTATCAACAAGAATTTCCTTTCATTAGTGTAATCTTTGAAATTGTAAAGAACGTTATGAATATTAAATCAATTGATGATTTCAGAAAAGAATTGGCAAACTTCTTGGACAATGGAACTTACTTCTCTAACAGAAAAGCAAATAATATATCAATCCATAAATCGGAAAATTTCAACGGAGAATACTCTGGTAAATTAGTTTCAATCTACGAATCATTAGGAAATGGTCTTGTCGCAAGAAAACTTAAAAAAGAAGATTACATTAAAAATGTTTTGAATAATGTAAAATCGGATCATACGTTATTACTTGATCTTTTGACGCAGTTTGTTGGAATGAATATATTTATATTTGATGAAAAGAAACAAAACATTATTTGTTATTCTGAGTATTACAACACATTAGATTCTTGGAGTATTTCCAATGGACCTTCGATTATTCTTTTGAAAAATTCTCTTAGTTATGAACCAATCTATTTAATTAGAGGAAGTAAAGTTACCAAGATTTACTCTGCTGAAAGTCCCGTCTCTAAAAAAATCAAAGAAGTATATCAATATTCTTGTGATCGGTCTCCATCCAAGAAAACATTCTTCTCTGATGCATTAACTGCTAGACAAACTTACGATCTCTTGACACTCAAAGGTTTTGATTCCAAAGCCCAATTAGTTTCAGCTTTTAATGAGACAATATTTATCATTATTAACAATTCAGTATTGATACCAGTAAAACCAAGTGGTCCTTTAGCAGAACTCAAGATTACAAAGAAGATTACAAGATCAAATATTTCAGATCTTAAACTAAGAACTGCTCAAGAATTAATTCCGATTTACAAAGAATTGTCTAAAAAACTTTCTATTAATCTGAATGTGATTTCACAAGTTCTTGAAAATGGGAGAATTGTATCAGTGATTCTCGGAAATGGTTTCGCTATTCCAACAAAAGAAAGTTCAAGAATTGAGAATCTCGAAGTTTCCAAGATTAATTTTGTTCTTGAAATAGATAATGTTATTAGATCTGGAAAAAGATTGAGTGATGAAAGAGTTCTTATCGCCGAAAAAATTAAAACTTACCAAGGTGTTAAACTCCAAACAAGATTTGAATTAAGTAAAATGTTACAATTCAAAAGTAATTCTGAACTTAAAGATCATCTTGAAAAAATTGTCACTTCTGACAAATCTAACGAATACAAGTTTGAGAAAATACAAGCTATCCTTCTTGAAATCATTCCCAAACTTTCCGTTAAGGTTAGAAACATTTCAGCTACTAATATCGTTTTGAACCAAGACTTTAAACCCAAAGGTTTATGTAGATCAAAATATAATGATAAACTAAAAGGAAAATGTAGTGACAATCCTTTTTGTGCAATCTCTAATTTTAGATGTGCTGTCGCTATTCCAAAGAAATATTACTCAGATCTTGTTGACAATATTGCTTACGAAATGGTTCAAGATACAAATACAAAAGACATTATATCCGGAAGAGTTGTTCTTGAAACTTCCGGTTCAGATGTAGGGGACTTTATCAAAAGACCAGGTGAAGTTATTCTCTTTGATGTTAATAGTGCAATCGAGTTTTTGAAAAAATAATTCTTTGGTAAATTATGGCCCCAAAACGTAGGATCTCCAAAAGAAGAATCTCAAAACGTAGAAGTTCTAAAAGAAGAATCTCAAAACGTAGAAGTTCAAAGAGAAGAAATTCTAAAAGAAGAATCTCAAAACGTAGAAGTTCAAAGAGAAGAAGTTCTAAAAGAAGAATCTCAAAACGTAGAAGTTCAAAGAGTAAAAGTTCAAAGAGAAGAAATTCTAAAAGAAGAATCTCAAAACGTAGAAGTTCAAAGAGTAAAAAT
>Ga0316207_10002766_pt1 | contig 17391 bp, 16 predicted proteins | sample 6weekpyrite_MG_FD_204943 | JGI IMG/M metagenome (GOLD analysis project Ga0316207, IMG submission 204943) | Microbial mat bacterial communities from mineral coupon in-situ incubated in ocean water Damariscotta River, Maine, United States -... | ecosystem: Environmental > Aquatic > Marine >...
ATGCTTGCTTACTGATGGTTGCGATAGATTTAGTTCGCGTGCAACTTCAGAAAAATTTTCAGTTTCTGCAACACGCCTAAATACTTTCATAGAGAGCAAAACATTCATCAAACATTACATCCCAATATTCAAATTATATTTAATATAACGCCTAAAGATACTATTATCAAATACACATAGTCATACTATATTGAAGTGGTAATTACTGATAAATAGTTTTTTGATTGTATGCAAGCAGTTAGCACGACTAACTAAGCAATTATATAAAATGACTTTACTTTAAACGCTATTAGATAATAGAAGATAACTCACCACAAGATAACGCATTAATTTACCTATAGTCACTAATATAACAAACCAAAGTAGGCGGATACGCAAAACACCGGCAATTAGTGTTAAGGGATCGCCAATAATGGGTACCCATGCAAAACATAACGAAAAAATTCCATATTTTACAAAACGCTGTTCGGCCTGAACAAACTGGCTATCTGAAATTTTTAACCACTTTTTAACAAGTTCCAGGCTTACCCAATACCCAAGTGCATAGTTGGTGAGTGAACCTAATACATTCCCTGTCGTTGCGACAGCAACTAGTGTTACCGGGGATAGATCATTTAACAATAGTGCACTTAAAACAACTTCAGAACTTAACGGCAATATTGTTGCGGCCAGGAATGATGAAATAAATAGTCCCAAATAGCCAATCTCGGTAAAGTAATCCATATTTATAATCTTATAAGGGTGCTGCAGTTAAATAAAAATCGAGTTGCTATTACTCCAAATTATTAAATTTTACCATTAATTTAAACTTAATTCTTATGTCAGCTACAACCATCATAAATTTTATTCAAAAAAAGGATCGGGGTATGATTATCTGCCACCGATCCTTATATATTCATGTGTACTATTACTTCGCTATCTTACTTATACATAAATAGCTTGTTATGGAAGACTATAGGGAAATAAATTAAAGTTTTGAGCATCAAAATATGCAATACGATTAGGAATGGTTGCGGCAACGACACTTGCATATAAATCAGAAATTCTATCTCTTTTATATTTAAGCGCAAAGTATGGTAGAAAAGATTCGGCTATATCTTCTCTAGTAGGGTTATCTTGTGCATAGGTTGAAATAAAGCCTGCATCACTAACCTGTGCAGCCAACCAACCTGCCGATGCTGCATGTGCCGCATCCAGTGAAGTATGAGTCGCTTCATGAATAAGCACTTCTTCCAGAAACCCATCGGCAATATATAGCTCACCTTGCCCCGTATGGATTAATAAATTGTTATTACCACCACCAAAAAGATAGACCCCCATATGAATCCACATTGTTTGAACATCTGTTCGCAACAGTGTTGGTAATCTTCCCACTTCGTTTCCATAAAAGCTCGCAATATCACTAGCGGCTTCCACAGTAGTAAATTCCGGGTTAACTTGTATCTCAATAATTAATCCATCACTGTAAGTAGCAATGAATAAAAAAGCATTATAGGTTTCAAACGTATTAGTACGTCGGTCAAACATAACTCTGTTTCCCGTACCAGTATAAGAAATTCCCTGGTATAAAGAAGGATCTGTGGATGTCACAATATCAGGATCAACAAAAATAGTGCCATCAACTGGAGGAGCAGCGCTTACATCTAAAACAATAAATAAAAAAACTCCAACGTATTTCATTAAACGATTCATAACTTTTCCTTATTTTTTCTAGTTAGTTTTACAGTGGTATCTTTGTTAAATCTTTCAGTATCTTGTTTTATTAAATGATTGATAAGAGTAGCAAAAGCATAGCTTAAATATTTGAGCGTGCTACATTTTCGATCGGAATAAGTTCTATCTCAAGCTAAGAGCTAAGCATTTTTCACTAGTAGGTTTATAAGCCAAAATATTGTATTTGGTAATTCAAGGCTCAATATAAACATCGATGATAACGATAAGAAATTACTATTGGTAAAGAAATCAAACTTTTTTATTGTTACTGCCCATTATTCACCCAATATGTAAACATAACACACAAAATTTCTTAAGAAATACCTGATAAGACCGATAAGATTATTAGAAAAAATATTAAAAAGTTGTATAAGGTAGTATCTCCATGAAGATAAAATACAAGCTTGTCGTTTTACTCGGCATCCCACTTATTGCTGTGCTGTATTTTTCAAGTGTGAAATTATTTGATTATTATCATGAAGTACAGGAACTGGAAAATGTTGTGACACTTTCAAAGCTTGCCGGTACAGTAAGTGCAGTGGTACATGAAAGCCAGAAAGAACGAGGGATGTCTGCAGGCTACATTGGTTCCAAAGGTGTTAAATTTAAAAATAAACTGCGTGAACAGTATAAATTAACAGACAACAGATATTCCAAATTACTAAATATCCTGAAAAAGACAAATATCGATAATTTCAACAACGATTTTAGTCGCGAAATAAACAAGGTTCTTTTACGACTAGAAAAGCTAACCACGGTCAGGCAAGCCATTAATAACTTTGAATACTCTGTTAGCGAAGCCGTAGTTTATTACACCTTAAATAATAGCGGCTTGCTAAATATTATTAATAACATTGTTAAATTAAGTCCAAATGCAGACATTGCTAAAGAAAGTGCAGCTTATGTTAGTTTTTTACAATCTAAAGAACGCGCCGGTATAGAAAGAGCTGTTCTGAGTAATACATTTGGTGCAGATAAATTCTCGTCGGGATTTAAGAATAAATTTGTTAGTTTAATTGCAAAGCAGGACGCGTTTATGGATAGTTTTAACGCGATCGCAACCAAAGCTCATCAACAATTTTTAGCAGATACTTTACAAGGGGAATCCATCGAAGAAGTAAAACGTATGCGGAGTATCGCGTTACAATCTGATTCTAATTTTAACATCGATCCTGTTTACTGGTTTGCTACTATTACAAAAAAAATCAACCTTCTTAAAAAGGTTGAAAACAAATTAGCTGATAATTTATATACCCATGCCACCAGTCTAAAAGATACCAGCTTAAATCGTTTTAGATTTGAATTATTCGTAGTACTAGCCGCATTAACAACAACGTTAATTGTTGCGCGGTATTTATATAAGAGTATTAATGAATCGATATCATCTCTAAGTTCAACCATAAAAAATATAGAAAAAGATTCAAACCTTACCATTCGCGCAAATGAGTCGGGTAATGATGAAATTTCCGAGTTAGCTGGTTCACTCAATGCCATGATGAATCACTTTTCGAAACTCATTGACAAAGTCAGCAGTACCAGTAATTTACTCACTACAGCCTCCAACCAGGTTTCTGATATTGCAACCAATACTGCGGAGGGTGTAAATAGAAGCTCTCATGAAACAGAAATGATTGCAACTGCAATGGAAGAAATGAGTGCCACCGTACAGGAAATTGCTGAAAATGCAGTGAATGCCTCTAAAGCTACAATGACTGCACATGACGAAGCTCAGTCGAGCAAGGATACCGTAAAAAAATCCATGATAACAATTAAGAAATTATCATCTGAAATTGACTCCGCAGCTGTTAAGATCAAAAGCCTGGAAGAAAATAGCACATCAATAACCGCTATTGTTGAAGTTATTAAAAGTATTGCAGAGCAAACTAACCTGCTTGCTTTAAACGCAGCCATTGAAGCGGCTCGTGCTGGCGAGCAAGGACGTGGATTTGCAGTTGTTGCTGACGAGGTTCGTACTCTTGCAAGTCGAACACAGGAATCAACCATTGAAATTGAAGATATGGTGTCATCTCTTCAAACCGGTGCACAGGAATCTGTTGTCACCATGCAAACAAGCCAAAACGAAGCACTGTTAAGTGTAGAGCAAGCCGAGCATGCGGTTAGCTCACTGGAAAATATAGTAGGTACTGTGGCATCCATTAATGATATGAACATGCAGATTGCAAGCGCCGCCGAACAACAGAAAACAACAACTGATGAGATGACAAAAAATACAATTAATATTGGCAAGGTATCAGAAAAAACAGCTACCGAGGCAAATGATATGAAAAACTCAAGCATTGAATTATTAAAAATGGCTTCGTTACTACAAAGCTTAACAAGTGATTACAAGGTTGATGAATCTCAACAAAATTAAGTATGAAATACCTGGCCATCTGTACTCGTTAGATTCGGCCAGATCGTTAAGGGACAAAATAATAAGGATGAAGCTGGATTTTTTTTATTGTTGCTACGCTATTTTATTTACTGACCAATCTCGTTTAGTTAAATATATTGTCCTTTTTATGGCTAATTACACTTCAAAAATGGTTAAATTATAACCATACATCATTAAACATTCAGAATTATTCAATAAATCTGACATGGCAGCATTTTTCAGCTACAAATAGCAGTTTATTTCGACTTGTTATACAATCATTAGCGATAACAAAAACTATCATCACCTAAGGAGGGAGTAGCATGGATAAAGAAGCCGCAATTATATTAACTCAATCAAAAAGTATGGCAGCAGGTATGATCATCACCTGGTTTTTTGGTGGCCTGGGTGTTTTCTACGTCAGTATTCTAGGGGGATTACTTTTGGGCGGACTGGAATTAGTTGCGTGGATAATTACTTTCGCAACGTTCGGTATTGGTGTCTTTTTATTAATCCCTGTGCATATTGTAGCTCTTATATGGACTTATCTAGGCGTAAAAAAACACAATAACAATTTACTTGCAACGATGGCTTAAACTAAAAATCTAAGCAAACATCAGAACACAGTTAACCTAATATCAGGAAAACTGTGTTCTGATTCCAAACTTGTAAATATATAAGTTATTGCTCGAAAGCGCCTAGCGCACCAAGTCTAACCGTCAAAATTTCAACATCTGTTATTGCTACATGTGGCCCCTGACGCGTGTTTGCAGGTGTCGTCCAAAAAGTTCCTGTTTCGCAACGCCTGCCTCCCGTCTCTAATGTCCCTGAGACTACCAGGACATACTCATCAGCTGGATGAGTGTGAGGAGGAATGACCGTTCCTTGTAAAAGACGTGCGCGATGTATCGATCCTTCTGGTACAGGTGTGGCTAAGTGAACAAAACTAACACCGGCCATATCACCAAACGGCATCCAGTTTGAACTTGCGGCGTCATCGAATGATTGTTTCAGTTGAATTGACATAAGCCTTCTCCTTGATAGGATGGAAGCAATATAGTAACCTAAGGTTACTATCAAAACAATTACGATATAAATAAAATGAGCCAAAAATCGTTAGCTAAAAACAAGCATAATCGAGTGGCCAACTTACGGCAGAGACTGCTTCGCACATCCCGAGCGGTTAACACAGCCATTGTCGAAGGCCTTCATCAGCGAGGATTCACAGAATTAAGCTCAACCCATACTGCGCTCCTTTCTAATCTCGATCTTGAAGGAAGCAGTCTAACCATCATTGCTCAGCGAGCAGGGATGACGAAACAGGCTATGGGCCGATTGGCAGATGAACTAACCAGCTTAAAATATATTAAAAGAACACCCGACAAAGATGATAAGCGTGCCGTAAAAATTGAATTTACACCCGCGGGATTGAAACTAATGAACCATAGTTTCAACATTATGGAAGAATTAGAAAATCGTTACGCGGCTCATCTTGGAGAAAATCGATTTCAAAACTTACTTAAGTCACTACAGGATATCGTGGATGAATTCGAGATTACTTCACGGTAAAATCTAATGGTACTTTTGACATATTTGCAGAGAACACTGTGTTCTCCCCCTATCTAAAAACTCATAGCCACCGACGAACTCGACTTTTATATAAAACAAATTTATCTTTAAATATTCTTTCTAACGCCTGCTCTTCCGGCTGTATGTATAACCTGTTGACTAATATTATAAATATTGGAAGCAATAAAACATTCAAAATATTTTCTAAAAATATAGCAGCGGCTAATAGCCAACATAAATAACCAACATACATTGGGTTCCGGCTTATACTATAAATACCACTCGCAACTAAGTGGGAGGCTTTATCAGGATATAGAGGATTAACAGTCGTTTTAAATTTTTTAAATGTATATCCACCTATTGCAATAATCATTAATCCGAATGTAAACAGGCTAAGAGATATAAAACCATTATTGGAAATGTTAATAATTATCCCTACACCCAGATAATCAAACATCGTCATAATACTTGAAAATATAAATACTAAAACGACTGGAAGCTTGAATATTATAGAAAACATATCATTATAAATAATTGTATTTTGATTTCATTTATTTTTTTGGCGGCAATGTCTCTATAAAACTCGTACATATATTCAGCCACAGAACAAGATCGGAATCTGACTCTATACCTTCAGGCGAAACATACACCATCCCTTTCATTGCTTTACCAGTAAAATCCATCTCACTGGCGTGTTTTTTTGCCAGGCACTTTAGGTAATTGTCAGGACCAACACGAGCCATTAATGTTTCTTTTACAATCCCACAACACATATGATTAGAGATCATAAAGCACAGGCCTCCAAACATTTTCTTTTCTTCAACATCTGAACGATCCTGTAACAGTTCACGTATCCTTTGCGCCAAGCCTTCATCAAATGCCATTTCAATATCCATTTATTTTTACAGCCAGTTAAGCTGTGTGCGCTGCCTGACTGTATGACCACTCGTTCAGCATGCTCCTATACGCTAGTATACAAAATATTCTAATACTGAGCGTTAATTAAACTGGTCCCACTCAGGGCTATCTCCAAAGTAATCAGATAAGAAATCAACAAAGGTTCTCACCTTCGCTGAAAGGTAACGGCGTGATGGAAAAACGGCATAGATTGAAATTTCGGGCGGACAATAATTTGGTAATACTTGCACTAATTGCCCTTCACATAAATCTGCACCAACAATAAAGGTGGGCAGTAATGTAATACCCAGCCCTGATAGCGCGGCTGTTTTTAATATATCGCCATTGTCGGCGCAAACAGGACCATTGACCTTAACAGACTCAGTACCATTAGGCCCATTCAATACCCAGGTATCTGGCTTAAGTTCATTTGAATAAACCAGGCAATGGTGGATAGCGAGATCCTGTGGAACTTTCGGCGTACCATGTTGCTTAAGATATTCAGGCGACGCGCAAAAAACACGTTTACAGGGCGCAATCTTTCGTGCGATAAGGCTTGAGTCTTCGAGTTCTGCAATTCTGATAACCAGATCAAATCCTTCTGAGACAACGTCTATAAAACGATCTGCCAATTTTAATGAAATTTGCACCTGTGGATAATGTTTGATGTATTGTGGAATGGCTTCATTCAAATGCAATATGCCGAATGACGTTGGTGCACTGAGCATAAGCGTACCATGCGGTTTGGTTGCCTGCGCACTGGCAATTCCTTCTATTTCTTCAATATCGGACAATACTGATTTGCAGCGCTCATAATAGATTCGTCCGATTTCGGTCAAGCTGATACGTCGAGTAGTACGATTCAACAAGCGTGTACCAAGATGTTCTTCCAGCTGCTTCACTGACTTGCTAACCTGGGCTCGCGACAAGCCAATTTTTTCTGCCGCCGCAGTAAAACCTCCCCCATTAACCACCTCGACAAAGATAGTCATACTGTTTAGTCGATCCATATTGTCTACCCATAGGAAACAAATAATTTATTTATAGCATATTTATCTACTGTGATTCGACATATATGCTATTTTCTCAGTTAAACAAAAAACGGAGGGAAAACCATGATTGAAGTTAGATATAACGACGAACGCGGACCGGCTGACCATGGTTGGTTACAAAGTCGCCACACATTTTCATTTGCTGGCTATTACGATCCTGATCACATGGGTGTATCTGCACTGCGTGTAATCAATGATGACAAAGTGACCCCAGGTAAAGGATTTGCGACTCATTCCCATCAGGATATGGAAATTATCAGCTACGTCAAAAAAGGCACCATCGAACACAAGGATAGTATGGGCAATATAGAAAAATTGCCCGCGGGTGAGTTCCAGCTTATGAGTGCTGGCTCGGGTATTACCCACAGTGAATACAATCCGTCGACTACTGAGCCTCTGGAATTTTTACAAATCTGGGTCGAACCCAATGTAACAGGGATTGAACCGGGTTATCAGCAAAAACAGTTTGCTAAAAAAGATGGCTTACAACTCATAGCCTCTCCGGATGCTCGTGATGGTTCGTTGAAAATTCATCAGGATGCCTGTTTATATCAATTACTATTGAATGCAGATAGTTCTGCATCACATTCGCTTGAACCAGGACGAACAGTCTACGTACATGTCGTTTCAGGTGCTATTAATGTAAACGATAAACCATTGGCTGAGGGTGATGGTGCAACGATAAAAGCAGTCGATCTTGTTAATTTTACCAGTCAGTTTGCTGGCGACCAATGCAGCGAGGCATTAGTCTTTGATTTACCTTAAAAGGCAATACTGATAATTCCCGTAAAGCGTACGCTAAAGAAAATGAAAACAATCTATGAATAATTATAGTGGTTTAAAAACACCAATTTCTTTACTGGCGACATCTTTATGGCGAACTTAAAAGCTCGTGACGATGCCCTGCTTATTACAGGGCTCTTGCGTGTATTAACACCCTGTTTCATCTGAACTTTCAAATAATAAAGGAAATAAAATGGAGACCACCGAAGCTATCATCCTGCGCCGTGCAGTCAAGCATTATGACCCTGAACATGAAATGACTCAAAAAGAAATCGATCAACTCATGTCGCTGGCCAAGCTGTCACCCACTGCTTATAACCAGCAAAACTATCGTTTTGTATTAGTCGATGAGCCGGAACTTCGACAACAGATTCGCACAGCAGCCTGGGATCAAGCACAGGTAACCGATGCATCATTATTAATTGTGATATGCGCAGATACGAAAGCCTGGGATAAAGAACCCGTACGGTACTGGGAAAATGCTCCCGAAGAGGTTCAGGCATTTATGCAATCAGCAATTGATAAATATTATCGCGGTCGCGAGCAAGTACAACGCGATGAGGCGATGCGCTCAGCCGGCATTGCGGCACAAACGATTATGCTGTCAGCCAAATCAATGGGATATGATTCATGCCCTATGGACGGCTTTGATTTTGATGCGGTGGGTAAACTCATTAACTTACCCGAAGATCATGCCATCGCCATGTTTGTTGCTGTCGGCAAAGCAACACAACCCGCCAGAACGCGACCTACCCAGCTACCGACCAACGAAGTAGTCATAGCAAATCGCTTTTAAAATTTAACCGACATCGCGAATACCGTTCAAGCGCTAAATAAGCGTCGCTGCGCTTTATTGTTTCCAATAAGATGACAGTTTGTCAACGATCAAAGTGATTATCATTTAAAAAGAATCAATTATAGTCAATTAGATTTTTTTAATGGTCTTGCTTATTGAAGCAAACGCGACCTACTTACTATTTTTAATAAGGAGATACAAAATGAAGAGTAAAGCCATGTTCTTGAACATTATTCTATTGGTGAGCCTGGTTGCCAATACAGCGTCAGCGGCAGGAAAAGCCAAACCTGTTGCGGGCAAAAGCCTGTTAAACCCAACAAACCATACCTTAATCCTGATAGATCATCAGCCACAAATGGCTTTTGCTACGGCATCGATTGATATTGTTGAACTAAGAAATAATGTTACTGGCCTGGCCAAAGCAGCCAAGGCGTTCAATGTCGCGACTATCCTTACAACAGTTGCTGAAAAAAGTTTTTCCGGTCCTATTTTTCCCGAGTTAGCTGCGGTTTTTCCAAATAAAAAACCTGTCGATCGGACTACGATGAATACCTGGGAAGACAAGCGCATTACACAAAAGGTTAACCAATACGGTAAAAAGAAAATTGTAATAGCAGCGTTATGGACGGAAGTATGTGGTGTGGGCCCTGTTCTGTCTGCGCTGGAGCAAGGCTATGAAGTTTACTTTGTAACCGATGCGTCGGGTGGCGTCAGTGTCGATGCACACAATATGGCTGTACAACGTATGGTGCAAGCGGGTGCAACGCCTATCACCTGGTTGCAGTATCTTCTTGAGCTTCAGCGCGACTGGTCAAGAAGTAATACTTATAAAGCGGTTACCGATATAGCAAAAGAACATGGTGGCGGTTATGGCCTTGGGATCATATATGCCCAGGAAATGTTTAAAGCTTCTGAAGGTAAGAAGCATTAAGTAGTCCATACGAGGTATACCATTTCGGTATGCCTCGTTTAATAAGTAATTTTAAATTTTCCTTCGATACATAATAACGACTTCGTACAAGAAGTACTCTATTAAATAGGCTGGATAACAAAATGAGCAAACACTATCGAAATCTGAATAATTTAATACGGTTTGTAATGTTATTTATTACTTTCATCGTCTGGTCGCCAGAGATATATGCCGTTAGTACTGGTACTGAATTAATCATATTAAATGCGAAAGTAACGACACAGAATAAAGCGCAACCAACAGCAGAAGCTATTGCGGTACGTAATGGTTTATTTTTTAAAGTCGGCTCAAACAAAGAAGTGCTCGCAACAAAAAGCAGAAAAACAAAAATCATTGATGCCAAAGGTCGGCGCATGATACCTGGACTTAACGATTCACATTTACACCTCGTACGCGGTGGCAGGTTTTATAACCTGGAACTTCGCTGGGAAGGAGTGCCAACATTAAAACAAGCATTATCCATGTTAACCGAACAGGCAAAGAAAACACCTAAAGGCCAGTGGATAAGAGTTGTTGGAGGATGGTCTCCTTATCAGTTTGCAGAACGTCGTATGCCGACACTCAATGAAATTAATATCGCAGCACCGGAGACCCCCGTCTTTATATTATTCTTATATAGCCAGGCATTTTTAAACAAAGCAGGCTTACAGGAATTAAGTATTACCGCACAAACAAAGGCGCCAAAAGGTGGACGTTATGAATTAGATAAAAATGGTGAACCGAGTGGATTGTTGCTTGCCGAACCTAATCCGACAATACTTTATAAAACCATAAGTCGTCTTCCGCAATTGTCGGCCTCTGAACAGGTTAATTCGACTCGTCAGTTCTATCGTAAACTAAATCGCCTGGGGCTGACATCGGCCATTGATGCCGGAGGTGGCGGACATATATTTCCAGAGAATTATACCGGTTCAAAAGAACTGGCCGAACTGGGCGAATTACCTTTACGGATCTCATATTTTTTATTTCCACAAAAACCGGGCGATGAAATCAATGATTTTAAGCGCTGGATGAATTTGATAGTACCGGGATTAAATGAACATACTGGCCATGACCACGGCTACGAAATGGAAGGTGGAGGAGAATTCCTGACCTGGTCTGCAGGTGATTTTGAAAACTTTCTGGCGCCACGTCCTGTACAAAAGAATAACATGGAAGCTGAACTCGAGCGCGTTGCAAGATTACTGATTAAAAACCGTTGGCCATTCAGGATACACGCAACATATAACGAGTCTATTGAACGAATACTTTCAGTATTAGAAAAAATCAATCGCGAAATACCATTCGATGGTTTACGTTGGGCCATAGACCATGCGGAAACTATTACGTCTGAAAATATTTCGCGTATCAAAGCATTAGGTGGTGGTATCGCCATTCAAGATCGCATGGCTTTTGCCGGTGAATATTTTATAGAACGTTATGGCAAACGGGCAGCAAAAAATACCCCGCCCATTCGGGAAATGCTACGTCAAGGGATCCCTCTTGGAGCCGGTACTGATGGTACGCGCGTATCCAGTTATAATCCCTGGACAGCACTGTACTGGTTGGTGTCGGGTAAAACGGCAGGTGGCACTTTACTTTATGACAAAACAAATCGTCTCAGTCGTGATGAAGCACTCCGACTGTATACACTGGGTAGCGCATGGTTTTCTAATGAAGAAAATGTTAAAGGCCGTATTGCTCCCGGCCAGTATGCCGACTTTATTCTGCTAACGGATGATTACTTTACCGTGCCCGATGAAAGAATAAAACAAATTGAATCCGTACTGACAGTGGTCAACGGTAAAATTGTTTATACTGCAGATGACTATAAACACCTTTCTCCCAGGTTACCTAAAGCAGCACCAGCCTGGTCGCCTGTTAATCTTTTTGAGAATGCGATTGGAGACTGATAAGTCTTCTCATGATCATGTTTTATTAGTCGGCACGCTAAATATTAATGGCTCCTAAACGAGCCATTAATATTGATTTAACTCTCTCACAACACAACAAAATTTGAACTCGTTTTTTAACTTCTCTGAGCGATGTAATAATTGAAGTATTCATCACCTGTTTTTATTAGGGTCATAATCGAGCCAACAAGCGTTCCAGCTGTCCCCCAACTCAGGCTTCCCAGCGAGATAACACTTGCAGATGCTTTACCTGTGGCATTAACACCCGCAGCAACACCTGCACCTGCACCCAATCGTATATTCAATGGCGCAATATCTTTTAACAATGAAAGACAATCTTTTATTAAACTCAACACACATAACAGTCCTATTTTTATTGGCTTCCATACTTTATATATTTCTTCATCAGAAGTTTTTGCATCTATCCCTTCAAGTTGTAGATTAAAATCATTCAGTGACTTTGTCGAACGGGTTAACTCCATCGTATCAGGTATTTTTACGCCCAATTGCCCTCCCAAGTAAGGCTCAAGCACAACAACAATCTGTGATGCATTATCAATACCTGTATTTATTTCTTTCAACATCGCACCAAAAAATTCAGGTACATATCTTGAAAGTATCGTATCAATATTTTTGTTAAGACGTGTCATTGCCTGTAAAAGTCCGGCTATCGGTGCATCCTGCCCAGCTTTCAATTTGTTGCTTTTTAAGCCCGCCAGATCATTAACTATTTTATACATTTTTGCAGGGACAAAAGCCTGCTTACTAAAATTAACCATTTCAGTAATTTCATTAACATTCAATATTTGGGGTACCTTTGGCTTAAATGTACTAACAAGAGTACCTACATTAGTAGCAGTAGATTTCACTGAGTCATAAACAGAGTTTACTTTTTTTTCCAAATCTGAGAGCGAAATACCCACACGCTGGCGTTCCTCCAACTCCTGCATCGCCTGCTTTATTGTAAGTTTAATATCATCCTGTAACTGAACATCTGTTAACGCTTTACTTTCATTAGCCATCGTAACTCTCCTTAGTCTTCTTATTAAAATTTACGAAGCAACAGCTCATAGTCAAATAGTGTTAACCTCGCATACACGAAAAAAGAAATAAAAGATTTAGTTTAATATTAAATCATTCTTAGATATCGCCGACTCTTTTACTTAAAGTTGAAAATCAGTAGCGTTAAAATAAGCATGCTTTAAATATTCCCGCTTTGTTTTTTTGCCTTGTTTCCTTATGGCATTCTGCTAATTGCTCCATACCGGATTAACATTGCCAATTTCATATACCTCTTCAGTGATTCCAGATTTAGACAACGTTAATATGGCAAATCCATTTTTTGCTCGTTGTCGGGTATAATAAACGGCCTGCAACGCTTCAGTAGAATCAAGAGGCGTATCTGCATACCAGTCAATATTTTTTTTACAGCTAGCCATACCTGGTGGAATCGCAAAAGGCATTGAACTATGCCCAATACAACGAGTGTTCATGTTGCCCGAATATGCTTTACTGCTATACGCTACACCAAGATGAATATGCCCCCAATACCAAAAAGCAGGCTTTATTTCACTGTTTACATTTTTCCAGAGGTATTTGGATGGGCTGGCGCCATCGGTACTTAATCCAGTGTGATGTGACATCACGATTGATTTTTTACCACTGGCCTTTATCTGTTTTAAAAAGTCGTACTGTGGATCTTTACTCTTTTTACCGAGTCCACCATCCATATACATGATGGATGGATCAAAATAGGCCGAATCGATCCCAGCAATAATCCAGTCTTCATACTCCATTGCAAAATAGCTGCAACCTTTCTGGCTACTAAATAAAGGATTAGCCAGGGCAACATCAAAGTAACCATATGCACCACCATACATTTCATGGTTGGAATTCAAGGTAAAACAATGGCCGGGTTTTGCAATACTGGGGTAGTGCTTAAGCATATCAATTAGATTATGAGCTTCTTCGTTTTTAGGTGAACGATTCGGCCCGGTTCCAGAATAATAGGTATCCCCCAGATGAATCAAATAATCCGGAGGTGTCGGTAGCTGTTTAAGCGTATCCATAACAGCAATGGCGGGGCCGTTTTTATTTGCTAAACCTGATAGTGTGTATTTACCCGAGCCCCAGTCTCCGATAATAGCTATTGTTACTTTGTCACCACTGCCTGGTTTAAGTTTAATCGGCACTTTCCAGTCATGTGTAACAAAGTTTGCAATACCATATCCTTTTCCCAGCCATTTCGGCATATGGTTCATCAAGTCATTTTTTAACGTCCATGCCCAACCGGTATCCAGTAATTCATATTTACCTGTACCATAAATATCGCCCCATTGATTACATTTTACATTAGCCTGTGTTGGTAACGATGCCGATAGGGTGTTGAAAAGAGCAGGCGTAAACGGTGAAGGCGCAGCAACTGCCGCCATTGCATCCCACACTATTCTTAGCTCAGGTAGCGCATCGATTTCCTCGCGCAAAGCCGCTGGCGGATTATGTAAAAAATATAATAAGAATGCCAACTCACCATGCCCATCCCAGGGCTCGATAGGTTGTTCATCGACTAATGCCTGAACATGAGCGCTGGCACCAATATGCTGTTTTTCCAGTTCCTCAAGAATTTCCCCCAAGGTACCCGCCAGTGCTTCGATGGAAAATACCTGCTCGGGAGATGCCGATAATACGTGGGGTTCTAACCCTTCAGATAATAGTGGTAGAAGTCGTTCGCTATATTCCTGTTGCGTTGCCATAACACCCTCCTTAGTATGACTATTGTAATATTAATGTTTTTATATGTTGTTATTCGATGTAATGAAACCAAATTTTAGCAGCCAAAATAAATTAATCTATGTTAGAGAAAACAGGTATTGCCCCTTTTCGCTTTGGCCGATAATAATTTTCTATAAGCAAGGCCCTGGATAAGCGTCAGACAATAAATTTTCTCTACTTACAACTTTCCATACATCCTGTTAAGCAACATATAAGATTAACAGTATATTAATAACCATATTATCCTCAGGTTCATACTAATTCGTTGTTTCACGTATTCAAACGCCCACCGCACCCATCTCATATTTGGTTAACAAATATCCATACTGGTTCACATTTTTAATGGAACCCTTTTGTCTTATCACGTGTGTAGTTAAGTGACGGTTTACAGCATCTGTGAACCACAATAAATAGAATTATGTGTGTACGTTGGAGTGTAATAATGATTAAACAAAATTATATATCAGCCGGATTGATATTTAGTGCTTTTGTGGCGCTAAATGCCTGTGGTGGCGGCGGTGGTAGTAGTGAAGCTACTACCAGTTCAAATAACGACTCTACTCAAAAATCGTCGTCAGGGCCTATTACGTCATTCGGCAGTATTTATGTCAATGGCAAACGTTATGACACCAGTCAATCTAAAGTTTACGTCGAAGATGAATCGTCAGATGAGTCTAAATTACAAGTTGGAATGATGGTCGATGTGGTTGAGGATGATAATGGCAATGCCGCTAGTGTATCTTATGATGATGATCTTGAGGGTATCGTTACGGCAAATAATATAGCTGCGGGCACAACGACGGGCACCCTGGTCATTATGGGGCAGACTATCACCGTAGATGTCAAAACAATCTTTGAATCTAAAGTTGCTTCAATTAGTACTATAGATCAGGTTGTTGCCGGTAATATTGTTGAGGTGAGTGGATATCTTACCAGCAATAGCACCATTACAGCCACTCGCCTGGAACTAAAGGCCGTGGATTTAGCGACCTATCTAAGCGATCACCCAAAAGGGGTTGAGTTGAAAGGAATTACCGCTGAACATAATTCGGTAAGCCAGACCTTTAAGCTTGGCACACTTGTCGTAAATTATGCTGGCGCCCTGCTTGATGATTTGCCAAACGGTTTACAGAATAACCTTTATGTTGAAGTTAAAAGTGTCCAGGGACTCAACGCGTCCGACCAGTTGGTGGCATCCAAGGTTGAGCTGGAAGACAATGGCAAGCGTGAGCATGACGGTGACGATGGTGATGAACATGAAGTTAAAGGTTATGTTACCGAACTTTCGACAGATAGCATCACTGTCAATGGGAAAACTTTTATCATCAATAATGGCACTGAGTTTAAAGACAATTCTGAAGGTCAAATTAAAGTTGGTAACATGGTTGAGGTTGAAGGTTTCTTTAATGCTGACGGTAAACTGGTCGCCCATGAAATCGAACTGGAAGATGGCCATGACAACAATGAAACCAAAGGCACCGTGGTCAGTGTTGTCATAGACGTCGATAATATCGGAACAATCACACTATCTGTCAATACTGTCATTAAAGTAACCAATAACACCCTTATGCATGACAGTCGAAATGAAGGGTTTACTCCTGATAAAACCTTTAACCTTGCTGATATTACAATTGGTGATTACTTAGAGGTGTATACAACGGTTAATGGTGATGGAACCTTTACGGCCACCAAAATTGAAAGAGAAAACACCCCCAACCCATAATAATTATAATAAAAGCAATCCAGTTAATGCCTGCGGGGACTCTCCTACGCAGGCGTTTTTTTACCTTGAACAATAAAGTTGTAACGTATTATAAAATAATGTGGTTAATTAGAAATAATAACTTAATCCAAGTTCATAAACCTGTCGGGAATATTCTTTGCTAATAATATTAGAGTTATTTTCCGTATAAACGAACTGAGCTTTAGCGCGAAATCCTTTTGCAAACAGGTATTCCGTTCCCAAACGTATTCGCAAACGGTTATCAACGCGTTTCACATTGACCACAGACGGATACTCACTATGTCTAAAGCCCAGCTCTGAGCTCAATAGCCAGTCAGTAACTAGCTTTTTCTTAAGCCTTATACGTAAAGTCTGTCGGGTTGGAGAGTAACTATTGATCGCCGTATCCTGTCGGTCATTTACTTCCAACTGATAACGGTAACGCAATCTACCGATATCTTCCTTTGATTTATAATCAACTCTAAACTGATGGCGCTCACCACTTAAATAGTCATAACGAGCTTGCCTTGATTCAATATCGCTATAACGATAACGCATCGAGAGTTTTGATGTTTTTGATAAGCGGTTTTTTGCTGAGAATTTTAATTCATTGACAGTGAGATAACTGTTGCCACCAAGATCTGTTCGGTTCGTTGCTAACTCCGGGGTAAGTCGCCAATCTGATAGTTTATATCGCTTAGAGACACTCAGACCAATTTGTTTATAATCCACACTGTTTATCGTTTGATAATTCTGGTTATTATAGCTTGCAGACAAGGTAATATTTTCTGCAAGATTTAAATCCACATAGGCAACCGCGTCGGTATAACTGTCGCTGGTCTGGCTAGGT
>Ga0316207_10002767_pt1 | contig 17390 bp, 19 predicted proteins | sample 6weekpyrite_MG_FD_204943 | JGI IMG/M metagenome (GOLD analysis project Ga0316207, IMG submission 204943) | Microbial mat bacterial communities from mineral coupon in-situ incubated in ocean water Damariscotta River, Maine, United States -... | ecosystem: Environmental > Aquatic > Marine >...
ACACAATAATCCAGTCATCACAGTCGAGCCACCACTACCTATACTAGGCAGTGGTGGCCTGTATGGTCTTAACTTTGCAGCCCAGATCACCGAACTGGTCATCGACTTTCATCCCAGTGACATGGAACTGCCTGGTGAACTGGGTAAGGAGTTGCGGGATCAAAGCCTGGCAATCAAGGTGAGTGTTTGCGGAGGGGTCGGTTGCCCACATCCGCGTACTCTGGATGAGTTTCCACCGCCACCACAACCTCCTATTGTCATTAACGATGACCAGAAGCCACCATCATCAACTGTACCGCCACAACAGCCGCGGGAGACTATACCGTTACCGGCGCGTAGGCTCGATTGTTTCTGTCTGGAACTGTATGCCGTTTTGCACCCCGAGATCAGTGGCCCGGAGGGTCAGGAGGTTCTGGAATTCAAACTTGACGGTCTGGAGATCGTCGATATCAGATCGGAGGGTCTGGAGAACAATCTCGAATGCTATATCAGGATGCTGATGCACTATGTGGTACTGCCTCGCATGCGTATTCTGTTGCCGGTGTTTATCTTCGACCTGCCACTTAGCCTGGGTAGCGTCACCCTGAAGGCGGCGGACGATGTGGTACCGAACCCGGCTGTCGAGGACGATCAACTGAAGGTCTTTATTGATATGGAGGTGGCATGATGGCTGACATGACCGTAGCTGCATCTGAGGCAGCATTCATTGAATTTTTCAATCACATACGCGACCAGTTTCAATTCGAGGCGGATGACAGTGTCAACCTGGGGCCCTTCACTGCAGGTTATGAGCTAGACATACGCCTTAAAAACGGTAGCGTGGATCTACGCGATGACAACACCGTACGTGTTGCCGAGCTGGATATCGACCCGGTGGTGTTACGAGGTTTTGTAGGTATCGACATCCCGGAACAATGTATTGGCGGATTCTGTATTATTCCAACCCCGTTCGGTTGCGTGTTGCGTGCACCACGCATCTGCATCTTCGAGGACAATCCTGATATTGGTCTGGACCTTGATCTGGGACCGTTCTTGCGCTCGGAGGTCTCGTTTATCGGAGGCTTACGCACGCGCTATTTTATAAACCCGGATCGTCCGGCTGGCATGGATTATCTGGATGCCCAGGATGCCGGCTTGCAGAATATGTGGCAGATCCTGCTCGATCCGGAAAGTGTCGACCTGGACCTGTTCGATTTTTCCGATATAGCCGGAGACCTGCTTGAGATTGCAATTGATAATGCCATCGATGGCCTGTTGGGCTTTTTGCCCGGCTGGGTGCGTGATTTTATCAAGTCCCTGTTTGGACCCTTGATCGATCTGGTGCGTGCGATCCTCGATCTACCAGATGATTTGGGTGAATGGCTGTCGGATGTGTTCGGAGTCAGTCTCGGTCTGGTTAATCTGATAGCAGACACCATCCTGAACTATCTCGCCAACGAGAATCCGCTCACCGAGTTCGAAGATCCGTTACCGATACTCGAGGCCAGCGGCGGCCTGATTCCGGTCAAGGTGCCAATCACCGACCTGCAGGTACGGGTGACTAATGACGAAATGATAGCAGAAGCCAATATCGGCGCATAAGGAGACGAATATGAACATGGATATCTTTACTCAAATCGGCCTCAACAGCAGTGCACTGGGCGTGTTGGGATCCGTGGTACACCCTTTTTGCGATAAGGGTGATTATGCAGGTACAGTGTATATCAACGAGCGTGATGTCGCGGAGTTTAGCATCAGCGTCGCGGAACAGGGCGAGCAAGCGGTATATATCGACCTGGCTGCCATTGCCGATCCACGTCTGCGTAAAAAACCTGCCAAGGGTGCCTGCTGCAAGTGTGACGATGATGGACAACATTTTACCCTGTGCCCCGGTGGCTATGCAGTGTTCCATGTCAGTAAGGGGCCGCACCGCTATGCAACGGTGGTGGCGAAGGTGGATGGCAAGCAAAAAGAGTTCGATAGTCGTGAGATCAATAAGGGCGATATCTTCTCTGCCAGTATCCTGCGTCCGGGCCAGTACCGTGTACGTGACGCTGGCAAAAAATCGATCGGCGATATCACAGTCGGCTATCCGGTGCTGGAGAAAAAGGCCTATACTCCGGATGAACCGATACAAATCAGCCTCGGCAGCAAGGGTATGGAGCCGCAGTCATTGCGGGTTGGCCCGGCGCAGGGGCTTGTCTTTATGCCGGAATCACCATCCACGATCGTGGTCGAGTTGGTCAAGCCAGATGACGGCCCCGATCAGAAGCGACCGAAACACTCATGCAAGTGACGCTCATTCCTGTGGCCCGGTTCCATTCCGGGTCATAGATGCAACTCTTTACGATATCCGGGAACGATGTAGCGTAAACAACGAGCGGCCTCCGGCTATATATCCAGGCGTGCTGGTTCAATATTGGCTCTGATGTTGTACACGCTTATAAAAAAGTTTGACTTGCTCTTCAGTTATTATTCTCATTTATAATTACTGAACTCAATAATTTATAAAGGCGTAGTATCGTAACACCGGGTAATGGTGTGTAGCTGTCAATTACCTCGAGATAACGGTAAACCGGGGTTAGAGTAAACTGCCATGCTTCATGTCCATAGTTTTTACTCTGACCCCAAACGATTCAAACGATTCAAACGATTCAAACGATTGTAAAAGAATCAGGTAGCGATACTACATATGCGCTGGGTTTTGAGTTTGATCATGGTTTAAAAGATCGAATCGTATACCGTTTTATGGGTTCGCACCATGAAGTGGGTAATGACGGGTATGATGTAAACAGCACATCGGCTGCGCTGATTTATAGATTTCCATAAAGCTTGATCATAAACATCACAAATATCTAATCGAAGTCAAAGTACTATTATTTTCTAATAGACAAATGAAATTTATTGTTGAAGGTCTGCTTTAATAAGGTTGTTAGTGGATACAGCTGTAAGTATCTTAAAGTGGTCAGACTATGGTTTTATGAACACGGGTTCAGTAGTGAGGGGAATTGGTGGGCCCGGAAGGATTTGAACCTTCGACCAATGGATTATGAGTCCACTGCTCTAACCAACTGAGCTACAGGCCCTTGAGAAAGAGTATTCTACACAATTTGTATTTGTTTCGATAGTTTATTCAGATTTGGTTTGTGATGTGGGAGCGGCATTTAGCCACGATATTTAGAATCGCGGCTAAATGCCGCTCCCACAATTGGCAATTGAGTTTTAGTCCAGGTCCAGGAAGCTGCGCAGTGCTTCTGATCGCGAAGGGTGGCGTAGTTTACGCAGTGCCTTGGCTTCGATCTGTCGAATACGCTCACGGGTGACGTCGAACTGTTTCCCTACTTCCTCGAGTGTGTGATCGGTATTCATGTCGATGCCAAAACGCATGCGCAGCACCTTGGCTTCGCGTGGCGTCAGACCGGTCAGGACGTAATGTGTTGCCTCACTCAGGCCTTCGGAGTTGGCCGAGTCGGAAGGTGACATGACGTTGGCATCCTCAATGAAGTCACCCAGGTGTGAATCTTCGTCATCACCAATCGGTGTTTCCATGGAGATGGGTTCTTTGGCAATTTTCAGTACCTTGCGAATCTTGTCTTCGGGCATTTCCATGCGCTCGGCCAGTTCTTCCGGTGTGGGTTCGCGTCCCATTTCCTGCAACATCTGACGGGCAATACGATTGAGTTTATTGATGGTCTCGATCATGTGCACAGGGATACGGATGGTGCGAGCCTGGTCGGCAATTGAACGTGTGATCGCCTGCCGGATCCACCAGGTTGCATAGGTCGAGAACTTGTATCCACGACGGTATTCAAATTTATCCACGGCTTTCATGAGGCCGATGTTGCCTTCCTGGATCAGATCGAGGAATTGCAGGCCGCGGTTGGTGTACTTTTTCGCAATCGAGATAACCAGTCGCAGGTTGGCTTCCACCATTTCCTTCTTGGCGCGGCGTGATTTGGCTTCGCCAATAGACATGCGCCGATTGATATCCTTGATTTCCTTGATGGTCAGCCCGGCAATTTCCTGGATCATGAGCAGTTTTTTCTGTGCCTTGCGTATATCAACGGCATACTCTTCGAGTACCGGTGAATATTTTTGTCCGGCCTGTATTTGCTGGTCGAGCCAGTTCATGTCGGTTTCATTATCCGGGAACGAGGTAATGAATTCCTTACGTGGCATGTGTGCTTTTTGCACGCAAATATCCATGATCACGCGTTCATGCTGGCGAATGCGGGAAATAATGTCACGCAGTGTTCCCAGTAACTGTTCAACCACCTTCGGTGCCAGTTTGAATTCCATAAAGGCTTCAATGATCTTAACGTAATGTTTTTGTGCGCTGTCATGTTGTGCGCCATTTTTTTCGGCGGCAGACTGGTATTTGTTGTACAGCTTGTTCAGTGTTGAAATTCGTTCGGTCACTTCTTCAGGGTCGGGGCCGGTGTCAACGACTTCTTCATCATCATCGTTATCAGACGGTGTCTGGTTGGCTGTAGGCGGAGTGAAATCATCTTCTTCATTCGGGTCAATAAAGCCGGAAAGCAGGTCAGTCAAACGCCCTTCATCTGCAATAATCTGCTCGTAGGTATCAAGAATAACCGTGATGGTTCCGGGATAGTGTGCCAGCGCTTCAAGCACCTGCTTCTGTCCTTCCTCGATACGCTTGGCGATCTTGATCTCGCCCTCGCGGGTCAACAGCTCTACGGTACCCATCTCGCGCATATACATGCGTACGGGGTCAGTCGTGCGGCCCAGATCACCTTCAACGGATGCCAGCGCTGCCGCGGCTTCTTCTGCTGCATCTTCATCGGCTTCCGTTTTTTGCTGCATAAGCAGGGTATCGGCATCGGGAGCGGTCTCATGCACGGAAATCCCCATTTCGGTGATGACGCTGATGATTTCTTCTATTTGTTCAGGATCGACAATTTCATTGGGCAGGTGATCATTAACTTCACTGTAGGTCAGGAAGCCTTTTTCCTTACCTTTGGCAATCAATAGACGCAACTGTGACTGTTTGTCCTTGGGGACTTCGATAATTTCTTTGATTGTGTCCTGATTCATTTTGCTCACGAGTTAATGCTTCTCAAAATCAAGGGGCATAGGTGCCATTAATAAAAGTAATCTAACAGTTTAATATAAGTAACCCTTAATATCCAGTTCAAAATTAATTTAAATCCTGCCCAGAATTATCGTTAAGCAGTTGATTCCATTCAGATAATTCATTGTCGTCGAGGCCTGTGGTGGCTAATTTATCCTGTAAAAATTCCCATCTTCTGGACTTAACCTGCTTGTCCAGGTAGTTGATGATGTCATTGACCTCGCTGGCCTGAGATTCATCATCGCCCGGCAGCTGGTTTTCCGCCAGGCGGGACAGGTGTACGCCTTCCGGTTTGTCGCGCCACCTTTCTAGCAGGGCTGCAGTATTAAGTTTGGGTTCTTTGCTCAGAATTTCAAGTAAATCAAACAGAAGTGCAGCCCCCTGTATATCTGATTGCTGCAAAAAGCCATAGTTCTGGATGCTGGAGGTAATTTGCGGGTTGTTTAACACCAGGTTGATGGCCTGGCGTACCGGTGTGGGCTTGCCCTTGGCCTGATTGGGTGGCTTTTGGGCCTGATGCTGCACGGCCGGCTGGGTATCGACCAGGTTTTCGAGTTGGGTGACACTCATGCTTACTTTTGATGCGAGAAGGTTAAACATCATATGACGAAATACCTTGTCGGGGATGTTTTGCAGGTAGGGTTTGACGAGTTTGACGAGTCGCGCTCGTCCATCGGCCGTGCCCAGGTCGACCTGGGTCGAGAAATGTTGCAGTAAAAATTCGGACAGCGGGATAGCCTGGTCGATGCGTTGCTCGAATGCAGCCTGTCCTTCCTGGCGTATCATGCTATCGGGGTCTTCACCTTCGGGTAGAAACAAAAAACCGGCTTCGCGGCCTTCGTGCATATTAGGCAATGCATTTTCGAGTGCACGCCAGGCTGCTTCTCGCCCGGCGCGATCTCCATCAAAGCAGAATACAACACGGGGCACGACTCGATACAGGGTTTCCAGGTGTTCGCGGGTGGTAGCCGTACCCAGGGTGGCTACCGCATAACGCACACCAAACTGCGCCAGTGCGAGTACATCCATGTAGCCTTCGACTACCAGGATCTTTTCGGGGTTCCTGATTGACTTGCGCATTTCGTACAGCCCATACAGTTCCCTGCCTTTATGGAAAATGGGCGTTTCCGGTGAATTGAGATACTTGGGCCCGTGTGTATCACCGCTATCGAGAATACGACCGCCAAATGCAATCACGCGGCCGCGTCGATCGGTGATGGGTATCATGATGCGTTCCCGGAAGCGGTCATAGTAACCGCCATGGTCTTTTTCAATGACCAGACCGGCACGGTTTAACAGGGCCATCTTGTCTTCGCCGATGGACTGGATGAGATTATCCCAGCCAGGAGGCGCAAAACCGACGCCAAACTCGGCTGCAATTTCACCACTCATGCCACGCTGTTTCAGGTAGTCGACTGCCTGGGTCGCCTGTGGATGAGAGCGCAATTGCTGTTTGTAGTAGGCATGAGCCTGGTTCATGATTTCATAAAGGTTGTCTTCTCGCGGGGCGATATGTGTATGCCCCTGTTCACGCTCAACCTCCAGCCCGGCTTGTTGAGCAAGATCTTCAATCGCATCGACAAAGCTAAGGTGTTCGTATTCCATGAGAAAACTGATGGCAGTGCCGTGGGCGCCACAGCCAAAGCAATGATAGAACTGTTTTGGCTGGCTGACCGTGAACGAGGGTGTTTTTTCAGTATGGAACGGGCAGCAGGCCTTGTAGTTGCTGCCGGCCTTTTTTAACGGGACACGTGAGTCGATGATATCAACGACATCGATGCGATTGAGCAATTCGTCAATAAAGGACTGTGGGATGCGGCCGGCCATGTAGGGAGGTTAAAGGTACAGGGGGAAAGGTACAAGGGTGCGAGTTTAATATTTTAGTTCTTGCAGGCAAGTTTCTAGTGTCTGGTGGCTAGTAGCGAGGTAAAAGATAATAATGATAAGTTGGAGTGTTTATCCAGGGCGGGTGTTGTTTGTTTTCCTAGCTACTCGATATTAGCAACTAGTTACTATTAAGGTTAAGCGTTCAGCTTGGCCTTAATCAAGCCACTGACCTTACCCATATCGGCGCGGCCCTGCATTTTCGGCTTGAGCATGCCCATGACCTTCCCCATGTCCTTGATGCTGCTGGCGCCTGTTTTATTGATGGCATCAGCTATCATTCCGGCAATTTCATCTTCCGAAAGGGCGGCCGGTAAAAATTCCTGGATAATGGCAAGCTCGGTCTTTTCGACATCGGCCAGATCCTGGCGGTCGGCCTTTTCGTATTGCGTGATGGATTCACGGCGTTGCTTGCACATCTTGTCGAGGCAGGCAAGGATACGGTCATCGTCAAGGGAGTCGATACGTTCATCGACCTCGATCTGCTTGATCGCGGCCGTGATCAGACGAATGGTTCCCAGTCGCGCCTTGTTGCCAGCGCGCATGGAATTTTTCATGTCGTCAGTGATTTGCTCTTTAAGTGACATGGCGTTTGGTCTGCAGGTGCAACAGGGTGCTGTTGTGCTTGCAGGCAAATGAATTAGTACATTCGGACTCTGCGAGAATTGGTGCGGAACATCTTTTTCTGATGTCTTTTCACAGCGGCAGCCTGTTTGCGCTTGCGTTCAGCGGTTGGCTTCTCATAGAATTCACGACGGCGAACTTCTGAAAGTACACCTGCTTTTTCACAGGCGCGCTTGAAGCGACGCAGTGCGATGTCGAATGGTTCGTTATCACGTACTCGTACGTTTGGCATATACTTTATTACCTTAAGTGATACAGTTAAAAAATCCGACCGAAATGGTCAGAGCAGGCAATTCTACAGTTACAATAGGTAAAAATCAAAGCCGTTTTGGCAGAAAAGGTAAATTCACTAATTATTATGCGTGTATTAGGGATAGAGTCGTCGTGTGACGAGACGGGTGTGGCCATCTATGACAGCGATAAAGGCCTGCTGGGCCATGTTTTGTATAGCCAGGTGAAGTTGCATGCCGAATATGGCGGGGTCGTGCCCGAGCTGGCCTCCCGGGACCATGTGCGCAAGACTATCCCTTTGATAAATCAGTTATTAAGTGACACCGGGCTGACGCTCGATGACCTCGATGGTATTGCCTATACGGCGGGTCCCGGTCTGGTCGGTGCCTTGCTGGTCGGCGCATCGATTGGACGATCGCTGGCCTGGACATTAAACAAGCCGGCCGTCTCTGTCCATCATATGGAAGGCCATCTGCTTGCCCCCATGCTGGAGGACAGGCCGCCTGCGTTCCCGTTTATGGCGTTGCTGGTATCCGGTGGCCACACCATGTTGATCCGGGTCACGGCTGTGGGTGAGTACGAAATGATGGGTGATACCGTCGATGATGCGGTTGGTGAGGCATTTGATAAAACAGCCAAGATCATGGGGCTGGGTTACCCGGGCGGTCCCGAGCTTGCAAAACTGGCCCAGGGTGGACGCCAGGGGGTGTACCGGTTTCCCCGGCCAATGACGGATCGTCCCGGACTGGATTTCAGTTTCAGCGGTTTAAAGACCTATGCGCTGAATACGTTCAATAACTCTGCGAAAAGTGAGCAAGACAAGGCCGATGTAGCCTTTGCATTCCAGGAGGCGGTTGTCGAAACCCTGGCGATCAAGTGCCGGCGAGCTCTTGAGCAATCCGGTTTAAGCCGGTTGGTGGTTGCCGGTGGCGTGAGTGCCAACCTGCGTTTGCGTGAAAGGCTGGCCGAGCTGGTCGAAAAGCAGGGTGGTGAAGTCTTTTATCCCAGGCTGGAATTCTGTACCGATAACGGTGCGATGATCGCATTTGCAGGCTGCCTGCGGCTGCAGGCCGGCCAGCGTGCGACCACAAAAATCGAAGCCATGCCACGCTGGAAACTCGAAGATCTGGAGTCCGTCTAGTCCTCCGTGCCTTCGAGCAGTTTGCGTATATTGCTGCGATGACGCCAGAACAGCAACACGGAAATGGCGATAATCATGTATAGAAAATAATCTTGCCCGGGTTCGAGCAGCCACGCGTAAAGGGGTGTGAGCAGGAAAGCCACCAACGCAGACAATGAGGAAATGCGTAATACCTTGGCGACAAATAACCAGGTCGCTATCGTACACAGTCCTACGGGCCAGGATGAGGCGAGTATCGCACCGATCGCAGTGGCCACACCCTTGCCACCTTTAAAGCCAAAAAATACCGGGTACAGGTGGCCGAGAAAACAGGCCATGCCGATGGTGATTTGCATGTTCAGGTCGGCGCCGGCCATTTTTGCAAGCAGCACAGGTATCACGCCTTTGATGAAATCACCCGCAAGGGTAATGCTCGCGTGTTTTTTATTGCCCACACGCAATACGTTGGTCGCGCCCGGGTTGCCGGAGCCCTGGGTCCTGGGGTCGGGCAGGCCGGCCAGTCGGCATACAATGATGGCGCTGGAAATGGAACCGGCAAGGTAACCGAACAGCAGCCAGAGATAATCTTGTGTTGCCAATGTCATCATGAGGGTATTGGAACCGGATAGGCAGGAGAGGTCAAGGAATAGTTGGGAAAGGGCTGCCTGTTGGCGTAGAATTCGCAAAATTACTTAAATTCAGCTGAGTTTTTCAGCCGACCTGTATAACCGGGATGATTATGGATATTATTTTTTTGCAGGCCCTTGAGGTCGAGACCGTCATCGGTATCTATGACTGGGAACGTAAGATCAAACAAAAAGTCGTGTTTGATATTGAAATGGGGGCTGATATTCGCAAGTCTGCGAGTACGGACCATATCGACGATACCCTGAACTACAAGGCAGTAGCTAAACGCATTATCGGTTTCGTCGAGGAAAGCCGCTTTCAACTGGTTGAGACACTCGCAGAAAAAGTGGCTGAAATAATTTTATCTGAATTTGACGTGCCCTGGGTCAAGCTGACCCTGAACAAGCTGGGTGCCATACGCGGTTCTCGCGGGGTGGGTATTATTATCGAGCGTGGCAACAAGGGCTAGCAGTGGTATGGCAAGAGTCTATGTCAGTATTGGAACAAACGTGGATCGTCGGCAAAACATGCTTTCCTGTCTGGCTGCCTTGCGAGATCGTTTCGGTGATTTAGTCATGTCACCCGTTTATGAGAACCGGGCTGTGGGTTTTGAAGGCGATAATTTTTATAACATGGTTGTGGCATTTGAGACCAGAGAGGATGTGCACCAACTGACGCCGTTGTTCAGGCAAATAGAATCAAACCATGGTCGCGTACGTGGTGGCGAAAAGTTCAGTTCACGTACCCTGGACGTCGATTTGCTGCTATACGATAACCTGGTATTGAAGACGGCAGGGCTTGATGTTCCGCGTCATGAAATCACTAAATATGCCTTTGTTCTACGTCCTTTGTCTGACATGGCGCCCGAGCTGTTACACCCGGAACTCAACGAGTCCATGGCCAGATTATGGCAGGCGTTTGAGCCAAAAGAGGATATGTGGCCGGTATCGCTTGACGGCTAATAGTCGACTGCTGTCTCAGGCTGATTGTTCCTGCAAACGCTCGCGCGTATGCAAGTAGGTTTCCTGGATGATGCGTGCGTCGGAGCTTGCGCGGTGACGTTGAATCCCGAGTTTTTTAATTACGGCTTTCCTGGATTTCTCCCATAAAACGAGCTGGTCTTCTTCCAGCAGTGTATACAGGGTTTCAATGCGAAATTGCATGTTGATATCGGCTGCGGCAAATAACAGCGATGTCCAGCTCAGGTCATAGCCCCAGCCATCGCTGTACACGGTCTGGTTGGCAAGGTATTGGTTGAGCTGTTCGGCGACCTCTTTTACAGGCAGGCCCTTTTCCAGCAAGATCTCCCGCTTGATGCCATGTACTTCTTCGGCGCCAATGTTCCAGTGGTTCCAGTCGGGTTCGGGTTTAACCAGGTAGCAATGTGTGCTTTTGTCTGGCAAGGCAAAACCGACTTCAATAGGATAACTGCCATTGCCAAAGCCGGAGGCCTCGATGTCGAGAATGATAGGGTTATTGCGGGATAGCTTGTTCTGGCTCATTCAGTCCCCTTATTATTATGAGTTAAGCGATCGGCCTCCGTCTACTGTCAATACCTGACCGCTCATATAGGTCGCATCACTTATCAAGAATAATGCAGTTTTGGCAATATCGCCAGGATCTCCCTTTCTTTTCAGGAAGGTGCGCGAGATGATCTTTTCCTTCGTGGCCTCATCCATGTCATTTTCAGGCCACATGATGGCGCCGGGTGCAATCGCATTAACACGAATATACGGGCCAAGTTCACAGGCCAGCGCACGTGTCATCATCACCAGGCCAGCCTTGGCCATGCTGTAGACGGGGTATCCTTTTAACGGCCTGTCGGCGTGAATGTCGACAATGTTAATGATGCAGCCCTGCTGTTTTGCCAGGTGAGGTGAGGCGGCCTGCGCCAGAAAAAACGGCGCTTTCATATTCGTTCCGACAAGATCCTCCCATTGTTGGTTGGAAACCTTGCCAACTTCTGTCGGGTAAAAAGACGAGGCATTATTGATCAGAACATCCAGTTGACCGGTGTGTTCAGCAGCCTGGCTGACGATGTTTTCCATCTGGCTGTGATCCAGCAGATCACCCTGGGCGAGAAAGACAGACTGTCCACGTTGACTGTTCAACTCGGCCTGTAATTGTTCGGCTGCAGTTTTGCTGTTTCGATAATGAAGCACTATAGTAGCGCCTTGCTCGTGCAGGGTTCGCGCCATGTGTGCGCCTACCCGATGGGCGGCCCCGGTTATCAGAACAGTTTTGTTGGCGAGTGACAAAGAAGACAATGGCCGGCTCCATACCAGTTTGATATAGAATACTGTACCCTAAAATAAATGGCGCGGATAGGTCAGGAATTATGAACGGTAACAGGTCGGACTTTCACAAGCAGGTAAAACAGGCAGAGCAGGACAGCCAACAATTGCCTGTGCCCGACGATGAGCAGCTGGCCGTCAGCGAGGCGCTAAAGCGACGTATCATTCAGGAAATGAATGCCAGTGGCGGCATGATTTCGTTTGAGCAGTTTATGCAAATGGCACTGTATGAGCCGGGGTTGGGGTATTATGCGGCTGGTTCTCGCAAGTTCGGTGAGCAGGGCGATTTTATTACCTCACCCGAGGTGTCCTCCCTGTTCAGTCATTGTCTGGCCAACTTTTGTCAGCAAACGTTGGCGAACATCCCGGCGGGTCATATTCTCGAATTCGGTGCCGGCAGCGGTATTATGGCAGCCGATATACTGTCGGAGCTGGAGCGCCGGCAGGCCCTGCCGGAGCGTTACTTCATTCTTGAGCTCAGTGCAGATTGTCAGCAACGTCAACAGCAAACCCTGCAAGACAAGGTGCCCCATTTGCTGGAACGGGTCGAATGGTTACAGCAATTACCTGAGCAGCCTATTAATGGTGTGGTGTTGGCAAACGAGCTACTGGATGCAATGCCGGTACAGCGTTTTTATATCGATGGCACCAATATAAAACAATATTGTGTCAGCTGGGCAGGTGAGCAGCAGGGTTTTGTCACGCAAACCCGGCCTGCCCCCGAGTATCTGCAGGCACAGGTCAGGCATTGTCAGGCCTATCTCGGGCAGGAATTTGCAGAGGGTTACGAATCAGAATTATCCCTGATGCATGCACAATGGCTTGAGTCGGTGCAGGCTATCATGGGGCAGGCGGTGTTTTTATTGATCGACTACGGCTATGGTAGACCCGAGTATTACCATCCCCAGCGCAGCATGGGTACATTGATGTGCCACTACCGGCATCGTGCGCACCCCGATCCGTTTAAGTTGGTCGGCTTGCAGGACATCACCTCTTATGTTGATTTCACAACCCTTGCCGAAGCCGCGGTCAGTAACGGTATGGACGTACTGGGTTACACCTCGCAATGTGGTTTTCTACTCGATTGTGGTCTGCAGGCGATGGGGCCGGATAGTGACAGTGCCACTGAGCAGGACCTGTTGCGCTTCTCCCAGCAGGTAAAAACACTCACCCTGCCCAGCGAGATGGGCGAGCGCTTCAAGGTCATGGCCATTGGCAAGCAGTTTCAGGGGGCCGTCCCCGGGTTTGGTCTGATGGATCAATTGCGGCATTTGTAACCAACCTGTTTGACTATTTCGGGGCTTGTATCTATAATTCGAAATATGTCGAAATATCAAAATAAAGACACCGAGGCCTATGCAGACATGTTCAAGGCCTTGTCCAATCCCAACCGGTTGCAGATATTCCTGCAGCTCACGCGTTGCTGTTCCCCGGGTACGGTTTGCAGTAGCGAAGATATCACGGTGCGTTGCGTGGGTGATCTCGGCGCCGACCTGAATGTCGCGGCCTCAACCTTGTCGCACCATATTAAAGAGCTTAACCGTGCGGGGCTGATCCGCATGCGCCGCAGTGGCCAGAATGTAGAATGCTGGATAGAACCGCAAACCTTGCGCAAGCTATCGGCTTTTTTTCAAGACGAACAGGAGTCATATCATGAATCAGAAACAGGCTGATGAAATCAGGCAGAATGTACGGGCCAGTTACAGTGAAGTGGCCGAGGCCAGTAACGAAGGCGATTGCTGTGGTGTTGAATCCAGTTGTTGCGGTGTATCGGACGACCCGAAAATCAATGCCGTTAACTCTGTTCGCATGGGATATTCGGAAGACGATGTCAGCAGTGTGCCCGAAGGCGCTGATATGGGGTTGGGTTGTGGCAATCCTCGAGCCATCGCCAGTATGCAGGCCGGTGAAACCGTGCTGGACCTGGGCAGTGGCGGCGGTTTTGATGCCTTTCTGGCTGTCGCCGAAGTGGGTACGACGGGCCGGGTGATTGGTGTCGATATGACGCCGACAATGATCAGCAAGGCGCGTTCCAATGCCGAGCAGGCGGGTCACGGTAATGTCGAATTCCGTCTGGGTGAGATAGAATACCTGCCCGTTGCTGATGGTGAGATCGATGTCATCATTTCCAACTGTGTTATCAACCTCTCACCTGAAAAACATCGCGTATTTACCGAGGCCTTCCGTGCCTTGAAACCGGGAGGCCGCCTGGCTATCTCGGATGTCGTAGCGAGTATGGAGCTGCCGGAAGAGATCCGCCATGACCTGCAGTTATATTCGGGCTGCATGGCTGGGGCATCAACTATCGATGCGATCAAAGAGATGATGTGCAATGCGGGCTTTGAGAGCATCAATATCCAGCCCAAGGACGAGTCGAGGGAATTTATCAAGGACTGGGCGCCGGGTAAGGGTGTCGAAGATTATGTCATGTCTGCCTATATCGAGGGCATCAAACCAGCTGGTGGCTGTTGTTGCTAGGCAGTACTAGATAGCCGGATCCGGCAAACTGCCGTTATACAGAAAAGATTCCAGTGAATACGCGTGGATCTGTCTGTCGCCTGTGTTCAGAAAGCTGACCTGTTCGGCACTGGTTTCACATAACCATGCCTGCTGATACAGGGGGCGATTGCCTGACAACGCCGTGACGTCAAACAGGCCTACATTGATACCCTGTTTGCGGTCCCTTGCCGAAATGGTTTCAAAGGCCTTGATGCCGTGTTCACGCATGGCATGCCCCAGTGCCTGTGTTGCCTGGTAGCTGGCCGGGTGCCGTAACTGCTCGCAATAGCCGTTAAACGGAGGGGCTTGAAGCCTGAGCCCAGATGTTGTTCGGTAGCGTGTGGCGAATACGGTGTGTTGGGTGGTGAACTTGCCACAAGCGGGTGGCGTGCTCATGCCATACCAGAACAGCAAGCGGTAATAGGCCGTTTCGGCCAATGCGGTACTGATGGTATGCGATCCATAAAACAGGCCGGGTTCGGTATGTTTGCCAAAACGCGAACCATGACGTAATGGCGGGTAGCGAAATGGCGTGCGTAGCAGGTAATGCAGGCTGGTTTTGGTGTGAACAAGGTCGGGCTTGGTTTGTTCTAGCAGGTTTTCAAGCAGCTCCTGTTCGTGCAGATCATCGACCAGTCTGTTGGTAGCGACCTGTTCCTGGCTTTCTACGACACGAACCACTTTCCCCTGCATTAGCCCGGGTTTGATGCGCTCCTTGCATGCTGACCATATGTCTATCATTGTTGTCTAGCGAGACGTTCCTGTCATACTTTTCCGCGCATCGCATCAAGGTATTCCAGTACCCGGTTGAGCCCCTGGACGCCTTTAATCTGTTCGGCAGGGATACCGTTGGTGTGGTTGTTTTCTGTGCGCATCCAGTGTTTTATGTTGCCTTGATCGCCGCCGACCAGTACGTGCAGGCTGCGATAACAACGTATCAGTAGCAGCGCCAGCTCGCCCGACTTGCTTTGTGGGTCAATGCCGCGGGCTAATGAGGTGCGATCCTTGCCGATCACCTGGCCAAGATCGCTCTGCGACAAGCCCATTTCCTTGCCGGCATTGAGTAGTGCCTTGCTTAAGACGTGGCGGCTATCGCTATTGACTGGCATTGCATGGTTCATGATAATCACTCAAATTTGATGCATATTCAATATATAGTATATTATTGTTGCAAATGCAACATCTGTTTGCATAGAGTTATATATCGCAAATAACGTGCTACATGCAAATTATGGGTAAGCAATGTGATCATGCGATATCATAACGTCAGTTTTAGTCAGGATGTGAGACAACCTTGGATACATTACAAGCGATTTACCTGGCCTTGCTACAAGGCCTGACCGAATTCTTGCCCATCTCCAGTTCCGGCCATTTAATCCTGCTGCCAAACCTGTTTGGTTGGCAAGATCAGGGGTTGGCATTCGACGTAGCAGTGCATGTCGGCAGCCTGATTGCCGTGGTTTCCTATTTCAGGCATGACCTTAAAGTGATGGCAATCGACTGGTATAGATCGGTGCTGCAAAGAAGAATGATCGGTGAAAGCCGGTTGGCCTGGGCTGTGCTCTGGGGCACCGTACCCGTTGGTCTGGCAGGCCTGTTGTTGAATGATTTAATCGAATTGTATTTGCGAACCCCGCTGGTAATCGCTATAACCACCGTGCTGTTCGGGGCCTTGTTATGGTGGGCAGATGTCACCGGAAAACGTGTCCGCTCGGAGCATGAGGTGAACTGGAAGGACATCCTGTTTGTCGGTCTGGCCCAGGCGTTGGCATTGATACCGGGTACATCCCGTTCAGGTGTAACCATGACAGCCGGGCTGATGTTGGGACTGACACGTGAAGCGGCGGCAAGGTTTTCGTTCCTGTTGTCTATTCCTGTCATTGTTCTGGCGGGTGGATACGAATCTGTCAAGCTGGCAAAAAGTGACGCAGTCATTCAATGGGGGCAGCTGCTGGTTGGTGTGGCGGTGTCTGCAATAACGGCCTATGTCTGTATTCACTTTTTCCTCAAGTTGCTGGAACGCATAGGGATGCTACCATTCGTGATTTATCGCTTTGTGCTGGGAGCCATCCTGTTTTACCTGATTTATTTGCAACCGGAATTTTTTGCCCATGTCCAGGTATGAAAAACGACTGGTTTACCATCAATTCTGGCTGTTTGTGGGCTGGTGCATGGTGTTGGCCGTAATTTACTTTTCGCTTAACAGCATGGGTATGCCAGTAGTTAACACGTTGCTGCATGACAAGTTGAGTCATGTATTGGGTTATTTTGCCTTGATGTTATGGTTTTCGCAGTTGTATGTCTCGGTCAAGGCACGGTGTTTTATTGCGGCCTTGTTTATAAGTATGGGTGTGGCGTTGGAATACTTGCAGGGTATTGGTGGTATTCGCATGTTTGAGGTGGAGGATATGCTGGCGAATGGTTCGGGTGTGCTTCTGGGGTGGTTGGCTGCATATATCGGTTTGGACAGGATACTGGTCTGGTTTGAAGGACGGTACCAGCTCCGGACTTAGTTGGGTGTATAGACAGGTTGCTGGTGTGCAAGGGAAGTAGCAGGTCTTACCTTCAAGGGCTCTGTGGGAGCGGCCTCATGGCCGCGAAAGATCTGGCCTTGATGTTTGGTTGTGTTCAGTGGCCTAAATAGTTTCTTATAGTATAAAGGGCCGGGGCCCGTCCCGGCAGCCGTGGTACTTTTCTTTGCTTGCCCAAAGAAAAGTACCCAAAAGAAAAGGCACCCGACGGCTTGCCCCTCATTTTCAATGAGGGGTTCCCTGTGCTTCTCACAAAAAAACGGCGTTCGCCGAACTCGCAGCCATACAGCAAAGCTGTATGGCTGCTCAGACACCGGCTCTCTTAATCCGTTTTTTGCTGCGATGCTCGGCTGCGCCAACGGGACGGGTCACTTCGAATAGGTTTTATTGAAATAATTGGGTTTTATTCCTTTCGCCAAGCATTTCTACAATCTAAATCCTGTATTCCCTAAGTCCCCTATAGCCAGCCGAGCACAGGCTATGGGTGAGGATCAGGCCCGCAGGGG
>Ga0316207_10002768_pt1 | contig 17380 bp, 22 predicted proteins | sample 6weekpyrite_MG_FD_204943 | JGI IMG/M metagenome (GOLD analysis project Ga0316207, IMG submission 204943) | Microbial mat bacterial communities from mineral coupon in-situ incubated in ocean water Damariscotta River, Maine, United States -... | ecosystem: Environmental > Aquatic > Marine >...
TGTTCATGCTGGTGCGCTCGGTCAACAAGGTCAAGGAAGCGTCAGAGGCCGAGGAAGCCGAGGTGGCAGCAGAGCCCGAGGCTGATCCCGGCCCGAGCGAGCTGGATATCCTGATCGAGATCAGGGACGGGCTGAAGGCACAGGGTTAACCGGCCAGAAATTGCACGAGATAAAGCGTGGCCATCCCGCACAGGATGGCCACGATTGCATTGCGGCTGAGATACCCACCGGCAATGGCGGCCGCGGCGGCCCCAAGGCGGGCCGGATCGGTCTGGCCGCCGGTTGCCTCGGGCCAGAGCACCATGGGCGTGATCAGCGCCGGCAGGATCGTGACGGCGGTATAGCGCAGATGCCGCAACACCCAATCGGGAAAGGTCCGGTTGCCCAGAAGGCCCAGAAACGAGAACCGGATCGCATAGGTGCCAATGCCAAGCGCCGCGACGATGCGCCAGATCGCAGGATCGGACCACCCGGTCATGATGTGGCCCGCCGTTCGATCTCGGCCCCGACCATCATACCGCCAAGCGCGGCCACAAGGATCCACAGGTTATGCGGGATCCAGCCAAGCGTCAGCGCCAGAAGGATCGAGGTCAGCGCCGCCGCGACATGGGCCAATGTCCGCAGGCCCGGCGCGACAAGCGCGATAAAGGTGATGGGCACCGCGAAATCCAGCGCGTATTCGGGCGGAATGGCTGCCCCCAGAACGGCCCCTGCAAAGGTGGCCAGGATCCAGATCGGCAGGATCGGCGTCGCACAGCCGAAAAAGAACGCGACCCGCGCCGGGACCGCCATCGCGGGGCTGTCCTCGAATTTCTGATGCGACAGGGCATAGGTCTGATCGACATTGAGATAGGCGATCATGGCGCGTTGCCACAAAGGTGCCGGGCCCAGATAGGGCGCAAGGGCTGCCGCATACATCGCCATACGCAGATTGACCGCCAGCGCCGAGACGATGACCACGATGGTGGGGGCCTCATCGAGCATCAGCTGGATCGCGGTGAACTGTGCCGCGCCCGCGATGACCAGCGTGGTAAACCCCATCACCTGCGCGAGGTTCAGCCCCGCCTCTGTCCCGACAACGCCAAAGAGCATGCCAAAGGGAATGACAACCAGCAAAAAAGGCAATGCGCCGGTGACACCCTTCAGATAGGCGCTTTTGGGTGTGGAGATTGCCATGCCGGCCCCTTACCTTGTCTCTTGCAGGATCGCTTAGGCCCCCATGCGCGGAGATGCAATTGAGTGTTTTGAAGGATATCGCATCACGATACGTGATTGCCCCCGATCCAAAATCCACACGCCTGTCGCGTGCCGTGGCGGGATTTGATGAAAATGGTGATCCGGTGCAGATCGGCGTGGTCGAGGAACGCCCGCTGACGATTTACCTGAATGCGCGCGAGATCGTGACCGCGATGACGATCGGCGATCATCCGGAATACCTGGCGCTTGGGTTTCTGCGCAATCAGGGCATGTTGGCGGATGCCGACCGGGTGACCGGTGTCGATTATGACGAGGAAACCGAGGCCGTCATTGTGCGCACCGAGGTTGAGACCGATCACGAGGCCAAGCTGGCGCGCAAGACCCGCACCAGCGGCTGCGCGGTTGGCACCGTCTTTGGCGATATGATGGCGGGGCTTGAGGGGTTGAGCCTGCCGCAGGCCCCGCTGCGCAGCTCGTGGCTCTATGCGCTCAGCCATCAGATTAACCGCACGCCCAGCCTCTATCTCGAGGCCGGGGCCATTCATGGCACGGTTCTGTGTCAGGCGGATCGGCCCCTGGTCTATATGGAAGATGTCGGGCGCCATAATGCTGTCGATAAGGTGGCGGGCTGGATGTATCAGACCGGCGCGGACCCTGCTGACAAGATACTCTACACCACCGGGAGACTGACCTCGGAAATGGTGATCAAGACCGCGTTGATGGGCATTCCGGTGCTGGTCTCACGCTCGGGCTTTACCGCCTGGGGGGTTGAGATCGCGAAACAGGTCGGGTTGACCCTGATCGGGCGGCTGAAGGGGCGGCGCTTTGTCTGTCTGGCGGGCGAAGAGCGTCTGCTGCGCGATACCGACCCCGGTGCTGTGCCCGATGAGACACGCGAACATCGCCGCAAGGGGGGCGAATGATGCAGCAGCCATTGGGTGTGATTCTCGCGGGCGGGCGGGCCACGCGCATGGGCGGTGGTGACAAGGGCCTGTTGATGCTTGGCGGCCAGTCCCTGCTTGATCATGTGGTTGAGCGCGTCGCGCCGCAGGTCGCGGGCCTGGCGCTTAATGCCAATGGCGATGCGGCTCGGTTCGCAGATCTCGGCCTGCCGGTTCTGGCCGATAGCGTGGCAGGTAACCCCGGGCCCTTGGCGGGGGTTCTGGCGGGGCTCGATTGGGCGGCAGAGGAGGGCGGCAGCCATATCGTGACCGCCGCCGCCGACACGCCCTTTCTGCCGCCCGATCTGGTGCCGCGGCTCTTGTTGGCGGCTGAAACGCAAGGCGCGCCGATTGCGCTGGCGGCCACGCGGGATGCGGCGCGGGGCGCGCTGAGGCAGCCAACCATCGGCCTCTGGCCCGTGGCCCTGCGCGACGATCTGCGCGCTGCCCTCGCCGGTGGGATGCGCAAGGTCGTGCTTTGGGCTGATGGGCACGGGGCCGCGAGCGCGGTGTTCCCCGACACGCCGTTCGACCCGTTTTTCAACGTCAACACGCCCGAGGATCTGGCCCGTGCGGAAGGGATGCTGGCATGACTATCTGGGGCATCGCGGGCTGGAAGAACTCGGGCAAGACCGGGTTGATCGAGCGTCTGGTCGCCGAATTTACGGCGCGCGGTTTGCAGGTTTCGACCGTCAAGCATGCGCATCACAGCTTTGACGTCGATCAGCCGGGCAAGGACAGCTATCGCCACCGCGCGGCGGGGGCGGCGCAGGTGATGCTGAGCTCGGCCAACAGATGGGCCTTGATGACCGAATTGCAGGGCGCGGATGAACCGCCGCTGGCTGAATTGCTGGCGCAGATGGCCCCCGTCGATCTGGTGCTGGTCGAGGGGTTCAAACGCGAAGACCACCCAAAGATCGAGGCGCATCGTGGCGCGACGGGTCAGGGCTTGCTGGCCCCGGGCGACCCCACGATCCGCGCCATCGCATCCGACAGCGCGCCGGTGACGGAGAGGCCTGTGCTGCATCTCGATGACACGCGCGCGATTGCCGATTTCATCGCGGCGGAATTGGAGCTGTGAGGCGGTTTGATACCATCGTGATGGTTGACTGGTCCGGTGGCCATGACCGGGGGCAGGCACCAGTAAAGGACGCGATCTGGGCCGGTATCGTGCGGGGTGGCATCAGCGAAGAACCGGTCTATCTGCGCAATCGGCAGGTGGCTGAAGGCTGGTTGACCGATCTGCTGGAGGCCGAGAAGGACGCCGGGCGGCGGGTGCTGGCGGGGTTTGATTTTCCCTTTGGCTATCCGGGCGGCGTGGCCCAGGCGATCACTGGTCGGGCCGATCCTTTCGCGCTTTGGGATTGGCTTGAGGCGCGGATCTCGGATGCGCCCAAGGCCAATAACCGCTGGCAGGTGGCGGCCGATATCAACGCGCTTTTCCCCGGTATCGGGCCATTTTGGGGCAATGCCAGCAAGATCGATGTCGCGGGCCTGCCGCGCAAGGGGGCGGCGCGGGCCGGGCATGGTTGCACAGAATTGCGGGCGGTGGAGCGGGTCGCCAAGGGCACGTTCTCGGTCTGGCAACTGGCGGGCGCCGGCGCGGTTGGCTCGCAGGTTCTGATGGGTCTGCCGGTGCTGGCGCGGCTCAGGCGGCGGTTTGGCGATGCGCTCTCGGTCTGGCCGTTCGAGGCCCCCGCGGGCCAGATCGTGTTGGCCGAGATCTGGCCGTCGCTGATCAACAAAGCGGTCAAGGCCGATCCCGACACGATCCGCGACCGGGCGCAGGTGCGGCTTTTGGCGGCGGCGGTGGCCGGGCTGTCGCGTGGTGATCTGGCGGCTTGTCTGGAACCAAGATCCGCCGAAGAAGGCTGGATCCTGGGCCTGGGCCAAGAGGCGGCGCTCTTGTCGGTGCTGTCGGCAGATCTCGCTCCGCCGCCACTGAGCGACGATTGTTTCGCGCTGCCACCGGGCGTCGATTGGACCCCGGTGCCCGAGGCGCTGACCCGGTTGCGCGACAGTCTGCATCCGGTCGTGGGCCAAGAAAACGTGGCGCTTCCGCAGGCAGTGGGCCGGGTTCTGGCGGGCGATATCTGGGCGCGCCGGTCAAACCCGCCGACCGCCAATTCCGCCGTCGATGGCTATGGCTTTGCGCATGCGGCCACCGGTGCGGGCCCGCAGATCCTGCCGCTGGTTGCGGGCCGCGCGGCGGCGGGGCAGGCCTATTCGGGCCCCGTCCCGCAGGGCCACGCCATCCGCATCCTGACGGGGGCCGCATTGCCCGAAGGCGTCGATTGCGTGGTGCTGGAGGAGGATTGCCGCAGCGATGGCCGTGCCGTGGCCTTTAACGGGCCGGTAAAACCGGGTGCAAACACGCGCGACGCGGGCGAGGACGTGGAAACGGGCCAGGTGATCCTTACCGCTGGTCACCGCCTGCGCGCGCCCGATCTGGCGCTTTTGGCGGCCACCGGACAGGCGCATGCACCGATCTTTCGCCGGCTTCGCGTGGCGGTGATCTCAACCGGCGATGAATTATGCGAGGCCGGCGACACGGCGGGCATGGGTCAGATCTATGACGCCAATCGCCCGATGCTGACGGCGCTGCTGGCGGGGTGGGGCTATGAGGTGATTGATCTCGGCCGTCTGCCCGATGATGCCGATGCCATCCGCGCGGCGCTGGATCAAGCCGCCGGCGCCGATGCGATCCTCACCTCGGGCGGCGCATCGGCGGGCGATGAGGATCATATCTCGCGGCTTTTGCGCGCCGAAGGGCGGCTCACCAACTGGCGCATCGCGCTGAAACCGGGGCGGCCCCTGGCGCTGGCGCAATGGCGCGGCGTGCCGGTCTTTGGCCTGCCGGGCAACCCGGTGGCGGCGCTTGTCTGCGCGCTGATCTTCGCGCGCCCCGCGCTCAGCCTGCTATCGGGGGCGGGATGGGCCGCGCCTTTGCGAATGCAGGTGCCCGCAGGGTTCACGAAATCCAAGAAACAGGGCCGCGCCGAATACCCCCGCGCGCGGATTGGGGCCGATGGCCGGGTGGTGCTCTTTGCATCCGAGGGCTCGGGCCGGATATCGGGGCTGTCATGGGCCGAAGGTCTGGTGGAGCTGCCTTTTGAGGCCCAAGAGATCGCACCGGGCGATCCGGTGACGTTCCTGCCCTATGCCGGGTTTGGCATGGGATAGGCCGACGGGTGCAGGATTAATGGATCCTGACCCTAGTCAAACGTCCCCGTCACCCGCCCCATCAGCATAAAGGCGCGGGCGGTGCGGGTGTCGGACATCTGCACGATTTCTTCATCGGTCGCGTTCTGTTCGAAATCGACCAGTGTCTTGTCGAACTGGCGCAGGAAATGATGCACCGCGTCGCGAAAGACAGGATCCTGTTTCATCCGGCCCGATGACAGGGCCAGCGACGACCGGTCGCGAATGCCGCCCAGCCCGGCGATGGGTTTGCCGCGCTCGCCCTTGGCGAATTTGCGCCAGATCTCGGGCTTGGAGCGGTCCGGGCGTAAATCGTCCATGTAGATCCCGTCCTGGCTGAGCAGCGTCAGCGCGTCCTGGCTGGCGCGGATCAGTTTCTTGGTCGAGGGATCCTGCAACGCCCGGCGCAGGGTGCGGAAGCCCTCCTTGTCATGCTCATTTTCAGGGAAATTCAGCGCTTTGATGAAATCCGCGATCGAGATTGGGTCCTGCAGCGCCTCGGCTGGTGTTCCCAGCCCCAGGCTTGGCTGCGGCGCATCGGGTGTTGCGGGTTCGCGGGCCACGGCGGCGCGGGCCTCGGCGCTTTCGGCAGCTTTGCGGATCGAGGTAAAGCTGGCCAGCGCAGTTTCGGCCTGGCGTTGCGCCTTTGCAATCTCATCCAGCTTGGCCACAACCTCGGGGCGCAGGTCCATGCCGGCGTTTTGTTGCTGCACCACATAAGCCGCGCGCATGGCATCTATCGCGCTCTGCAATCGCGCCGATTCCTCGCGCAGGATGCGGGCGGTCTTGGCGGCGGATGCGGCCACCCAGATCAGCGCCACGGGCATGAAGATGGCCAGCATGATCATCAATGCCTCAAGCGCGGATGCCTCGCCCAGGCCCGACATATCGGTGCCGTAAAAGAAATAGGTCACCCCCGCCAGCCAGACGATGGTCAGCGCCAGCGCGATCACCTCGATCATCGTGATGCGCGACGTCTCGGGATCCGGCACAAAGGCCCCGAGGTCCAGCGTCGAGAGATTTTTCTCATCTGCCATGGCTACCAAGTTCCGCGTTCCGGCAGAGCGCTGCCCCTAGATATAGGAGACCTTGACGATCTCGTAATCCTTGCTGCCGCCCGGCGTTTTCACCTCAACACTGTCACCTTCCTCCTTGCCGATCAAGGCACGCGCCAGCGGAGAGTTGATGTTGAGCAGACCCTGTTCGATCCTGGCCTCGGCCTCGCCCACGATCTGATAGGTCTTTTCTTCCTCGGTATTCTCGTCGACCAGATCCACCGTGGCCCCAAATTTAATCGCACCCGACAGCTTTTTCGGGTCGATGATCTGCGCCAGGCTGATCAGGCCCTCAAGCTCCTTGATGCGGCCCTCGATAAAGGACTGCTTTTCGCGGGCGGAATGATATTCGGCGTTTTCGGACAGATCGCCATGTTCGCGGGCCTCGGCAATCGCCTTGATGATCGCCGGACGCTCAAGCGTCTTGAGGGTCTTGAGCTCGGAATCCAGGGCGCTGTAGCCCGTCGGAGTCATTGGGATTTTGTCCATCGCGTTCACCGTATCTCATCATGGCACATTAGCGCTCGAAACCCGGACGATACGGGGCCTCCGGAGGTAGTTCAACGGGATTTTATACGCAGCGCCCGGCACCGGCGGGAGGCCGCATGGATCGCCTGTGTTTTGGCACCCCTGCAAGGGCCATGAGCAGCTCTGCGCGAGCGCCGGGGTTGGGGGCTGTCAGCTGCCGCCCGTGACGCCGATCTCGGCGGTTCCGGTAATGGAAACGCCCGGTGCTGGGCGTGGTTCGGGTGCGGTCGGCCGGCCATCGACGCCGCAGGCGCTCAGCCCGGCCAGCAGTGCCAGCATCAGGGTTGTCCGTATCATTCCAGCGCCTCCTTCCAGCGCACCACCTGGGCGCGGACCTGTGCCGGCGCGGTCCCGCCATAGGACATGCGCGAGGCAACCGAATTATGCACGCCCAGAACCTCGAACACATCACCCGTGATCGCGGGGTGCACGCCCTGCATCTGTGCCAGGCTCAGATCCGGCAGGTCACAGCCTGCGTCTTCGGCCAGCTTAACGAGGGCTCCGGTGACATGATGCGCCTCGCGAAACGGCATGTCCAGCGCGCGCACCAGCCAATCGGCCAGATCGGTGGCGGTGGAAAACCCGGCCCCAGCCGCGGCCTCCAGGCTGGCGCGGTTGGCCGACATATCGCCGACCATGCCCGTCATCGCGGCCAGGGCCAGCATCAGGCTGTCGGCAGCGTCAAAGACCTGTTCCTTGTCCTCCTGCATATCCTTGGAATAGGCCAAAGGCAGGCCCTTCATCACCGTCAGCAGAGCCACATTCGCCCCCAGAATACGCCCGATCTTGGCGCGGATCAGTTCGGCCGCATCGGGGTTTTTCTTTTGCGGCATGATCGAGGAGCCGGTGGAAAACCGGTCCGACAGGGTGACAAAGCGGAACTGCGCCGAAGACCAGATCACCAATTCCTCGGCAAAGCGCGACAGATGCATGGCGCAGATCGTGGCAGCCGACAGAAACTCCAACGCGAAATCGCGGTCGCTGACGGCATCGAGCGAATTGGCTGCGGGCCGATCAAAGCCTAGGGCTGTGGCGGTGTCCATCCGGTCGATGGGAAAGGACGTGCCGGCAAGGGCCGCGGCCCCCAGGGGGCATTCGTTCATCCGCGCCCGCGCGTCGATCATGCGCGACCGGTCGCGGGCGAACATCTCGACATAGGCCAGCATGTGATGGCCCCAGGTCACCGGCTGCGCGGTTTGCAGATGGGTAAAGCCCGGCATCACCCAATCGGCCCCGGCCTCGGCCTGGATGAGGAGCGCTTGCATAAGCGCGAGGAGCCCATGGGTGGCGGCATCGGTCTGATCGCGGACCCAGAGCCGGAAATCGGTGGCCACCTGGTCATTGCGGCTGCGCGCGGTGTGCAGACGGCCCGCCGGATCGCCGATGATTTCTTTCAGCCGCGCCTCGATATTCATGTGGATATCTTCCAGAGCGGTCGAAAATTCGAAACTTCCGCCCTCGATCTCTGACAAGACCGTGAGCAGCCCTTCCCGGATCGCCTCTGCATCACTATCGGTAATGATACCCTGCGCCGCCAACATGGCCGCATGCGCCAAGGAGCCGTCGATGTCCTGTGTTGCCAATCGCCTGTCGAACCCGATCGAGGCGTTGATCGCCTCCATGATCGCGTCTGGCCCGGCGGCAAACCGGCCGCCCCACATGGCGTTTGAGCTGGAGTTGGACATGGCAAAAACCCTTCGGAAAGGAAAGTGAATGATCCGCATGATGCGCCTTGCCGTGCTCTACATCGCCTTGGGGTTGGGTGCAAATACCGCCCTTGCCCAGGGGCTGGAGGAATTCTTGCAGGGCGATATGCGGATTATGACGCTGCATGACGCCCCTGTCCGGGTGCCCGCGGTCCGGTTCACCGATACGAGCGGCGGTGACATGCGGCTTAATGCTTTTGCCGGGCAGTATGTCGTGTTGAATTTCTGGGCCACCTGGTGCGCCCCCTGCCGGGTTGAAATGCCGTCGCTTGCCGCGTTGCAGGAGGCCATGGGCAGCTCTGATTTCACTGTTGTCACCGTTGCGACGGGCCGCAACCCGATGCCCGCCATCAACCGGTTTTTGCGAGAGGTCGGGGCCACCGACCTGCAGGTTGTGCTGGACCCGAGCCAGGATATGGCGCGCGCGATGGATGTGTCGGGTCTGCCGACCACGGTGTTGCTGACGCCGGATGGCCGCGAGGCCGGGCGGCTGGTGGGCGATGCCGACTGGGCCGGTGACGCGGCGCTGGCACTGCTCAGGGCGTGGACGGGGCAGGGCGAAAGCTAGAGCCGCCCACCCTTGGCCAATGCCGTTAGGCCAGCGCCGCGCATTTCGCATGCGCCGGGCAGGTGATGACATGGTCGTTCACCATGCCCACGGCCTGCATGAACGCATAGACAATCGTTGGCCCGCAAAACCGGAACCCGGCCTTTTTCAGGTCTTTCGATATCTGGGTGGAAAGCGGCGTAAATCCGGGCACTTCGCTCATATTGGCCCAACTGTTCTGAAGCGGCGCGCCGCCGACATAATCCCACAGGAACCGGTCAAAACCCTGTGCGGCCTCGATCTTTTGCCAGGCGCGCGCATTGCCGATGGTCGCCTCGATCTTACCGCGATGGCGCACGATGCCGGCGTTTTGCAGCAGTGTTTCAACCTCGCCTGGCCCCCATGTTGCGATCACATCCGGATCAAACCCGGCAAAGGCCGTGCGAAACGCATCACGCTTGCGCAGGATGGTGATCCAGGCAAGCCCGGCCTGAAACCCGTCGAGAATCAGTTTCTCAAACAGCGCCCGGCTGTCGCGCTCGGGCACGCCCCATTCGCTATCGTGATAGGCCCGGTAAAGCGGGTCATCGCCCGGCCAGGTGCAGCCCGTATTGTCCATCTTCCTGATCCCCTGAAGCATCCGCGGTCGCACGGGTTTTCGTAAAATTAGTGCAAAATGCGCCCATTCACCATGCCTTAACGCGCGCGCGCGCAGTCTGCGCCGGTCTGAGCAAGGAGGCTGCCATGCGGGGGCGCAAACGCAAACAATTGATCGATCCTGATGCGGAAAACCCGCTCTCCGTTGCGATGCAGCACCGCGACAAGGGCACGTTGACCATGGTTCGCGAGGCGTTGGAACGGGGCGATGTGGTATTGGCCTATCAACCGGTGGTACCGGCTGGGAATGTGAAATCGGTCGCCTTCTATGAAGGGCTCATTCGCATCCTTGATGATACCGGGCGGGTGATCCCGGCGGGCGACTTCATGGGGGTGGTCGAGAATCAGGATCTTGGGCGGCTCATTGATTGTGCATCGTTGCGGGCCGGACTGCGGACCCTGAAACAGGTGCCGGGTTTGCGGCTGTCGATCAACATGTCGGCGCGGTCCATCGGCTATCCGCAATGGAAACAGATCCTCAACCGGAGCCTGCAAAACGACCCGCATGTTGCCGAACGGCTGATTCTTGAAATCACCGAAAGCTCTGCCATGCAGATGCCGGAACTAGTGACGGTTTTCATGGCCGAATTGCAGGAAAAGGGCATCACATTCGCGCTGGACGATTTCGGGGCCGGGCACACGGCGTTCAGGTATCTCAAGGATTTCTACTTTGATATCGTCAAGATAGACGGGCAATTCATCCGCAATGTGCATCAGGACCCCAACAATCAGGTGCTGACACAGGCGTTGATCTCAATCGCCGGGCATTTTGACATGTTTACCGTCGCCGAAGCCGTGGAAACCCCCGATGAGGCCGCCTGGCTGGCTGCCGCCGGGCTTGATTGCCTGCAGGGCTATCTCTTTGGCGCACCCAGCCTGACCCCGCCCTGGGCCGTGGCCAAAGGGAAAAAGTCCCGCACAGGGTGATGGCGCGGTTTGTGTCTGGATATTCTTATTGAACCCGCCCCGCTCCTGAGACACCGTGTCAGTTGAGAACCGCCCCCCGACGTTTTAAGACGCCGGGGATTATCCGCGTTCCCGAACGTCAAGCCTGCGCATTTCGGCCTGATTGCGCCGCATAACCAAAGAAGGATCTGACATGACCAATGTCGTTATCGCCTCTGCCGCCCGAACCGCCGTGGGCAGCTTTCTGGGCTCGTTCGCCAATACGCCCGCCCATGATCTTGGCGCGGCTGTTCTTGAGGCGCTGGTCGAGCGTGCCGGTATCGACAAGGCGGACGTGTCTGAGACCATCCTGGGTCAGGTGTTGACCGCAGCGCAGGGCCAGAACCCGGCCCGCCAGGCCCATATCAACGCCGGCCTGCCGAAAGAGGCCGCCGCCTGGGGTATCAACCAGGTTTGCGGCTCGGGGCTGCGGGCAGTGGCGCTTGGCGCGCAGCACATCATGTTGGGCGATGCCTCGATCGTGGCCGCCGGCGGGCAGGAAAACATGTCGATGTCGACCCATGCTGCTGCCCTGCGGCAGGGGCAGAAAATGGGCGATATGAAATATATCGACACCATGATCCGCGATGGTCTTTGGGATGCGTTCAACGGCTACCACATGGGTCAGACCGCCGAAAACGTGGCTGAGCAATGGCAGATCAGCCGCGAGATGCAGGATGAATTTGCCGTCGGCTCGCAAAACAAGGCCGAAGCGGCGCAGAAGGCCGGCAAGTTTGCCGATGAAATCGCGCCCTTCACGATCAAGACCCGCAAGGGCGATATCACCGTCGATTCGGATGAATATATCCGCCACGGGGCCACGATGGAGGCGATGGCCAAGCTGCGCCCCGCCTTTGCCAAGGACGGATCGGTGACCGCGGCCAATGCGTCCGGTCTGAATGACGGCGCGGCCGGTGCGCTGCTGATGTCGGCGGATGAGGCCGAGAAACGCGGCATCACCCCGCTGGCGCGCATCGCATCCTATGCCACCGCCGGTCTGGACCCGTCGATCATGGGCGTGGGCCCCATCTATGCCAGCCGCAAGGCGCTGGAAAAGGCGGGTTGGAGCGTCAATGATCTTGATCTGGTGGAAGCCAACGAGGCCTTTGCCGCCCAGGCCTGCGCCGTGAACAAGGATATGGGCTGGGATCCGGCCATCGTGAACGTCAATGGCGGCGCGATTGCCATCGGTCACCCGATCGGGGCCTCGGGCGCGCGCGTTCTGAACACGCTTTTGTTCGAGATGCAGCGCCGCGATGCCAAAAAAGGTCTGGCCACGCTCTGCATCGGCGGCGGTATGGGGGTCGCGCTCTGCCTTGAGCGTCCCTGAATTGAAACGATCGGCGGGGGGGATCCCCGCCCCACACATTCTCAAAAGGAGATCTTTCATGGCACGAGTTGCACTCGTCACTGGTGGCAGCCGCGGTATCGGCGAAGCCATTTCGAAAAAACTGAAGGCCGACGGTTACGACGTTGCCGCCACCTATGCCGGCAATGACGAAGCGGCCGCGAAATTTACCGCCGAAACCGGTATCAAGACCTACAAATGGAACGTCGCCGATTACGACGCCTCCGCCGCCGGTATCGCACAGGTCGAGGCCGATCTTGGCCCTATCGACGTGGTTGTCGCCAATGCGGGCATCACCCGCGACGCACCGTTTCATAAGATGAAGCCGGAGCAGTGGAAAGAAGTGATCGACACCAACCTGACCGGCGTCTTCAACACCGTTCACCCAGTTTGGCCGGGCATGCGTGAGCGCAAATTTGGCCGCGTGATTGTGATCTCTTCGATCAACGGTCAGAAGGGTCAGTTCGCGCAGGTGAACTATGCCGCCACCAAGGCGGGCGATCTGGGCATCGTGAAGTCGCTGGCCCAGGAAGGCGCGCGCGCAGGCATCACCGCCAACGCGGTCTGCCCGGGCTATATCGCCACCGAGATGGTGATGGCTGTGCCCGAAAAAGTGCGCGAAAGCATTATCGGGCAGATCCCCGCCGGGCGTCTGGGCGAGCCGGAAGAGATTGCGCGCTGCGTGGCGTTCCTGGCCTCCGATGATGCGGGCTTTGTCAACGGCTCGACCATCTCGGCCAATGGCGCGCAATTCTTCGTCTGAGATTGCCGCGAAACACCGCTTATTCGGCCGGGCACATATGTTGCCCGGCCGTTTTGCTTTCGGGCCGATGGAACAGCGACAGGATCAAGGCGCGAAAGGCAGCCCCACGGGCGGCACGGGCATTTTCAAAGGCGGTTTTTGCGGCGGGGCTGGCGGTGATCTGGAACATGTGGAACATCCTTCAATGTCATATTTAATTAACTGAACTGAATATGGGTCTTTATATTTAGCACCACAAACGAGACTTTACCCCGGTTCGGATTAGTTTTACTTAACTGACATGTCTGATCGCCTGCCGCCCCTGACCGCGCTCCGCGCCTTTGATGCCGCCGCCCGCCATCTCAGCTTTGCCCATGCAGCGGCCGAGCTGAACGTGACGCCCGCCGCGCTCAGCTTTCAGATCAAATCGCTGGAAGAGCATCTGGGCGCGCCGCTCTTTCGCCGTCTGAACCGCGCGGTTGAACTGACCGAGGCTGGGCGGACCTTGGCCCCGGGTGCCGCTGACGGGTTTACCGCCTTGCGCGCGGCCTGGGCCGCGACCCGGCGCGTGGCGGATCATTCCAGCCTGACGGTGACGGCGGGCCCGGCTCTGACCGCGAAATGGCTGGCCCCGCGGATTTTTGGCTTTGCCAAGGCCCATCCCGAGATCGAGCTTCGCTTTGCCGCCACGCTCAGGTTGTTGGATTTCGACCGTGACGATATCGATGTGGCAATCCGGTTCGGCCTGGGCGGTGAAGAGGCGGGGATGTTTTCGCACTGCATTCATCGCGATTGGCTGACGCCCATGATGCACCCGGATCTGGCGGCGTGCTGCACCCGGCCCGAGGATCTGCTGAGCGTGCCATTGCTGCATCAGGACGATATCGCATTTCTGACGCCGCCGATTGACTGGGCGGCCTGGTTTCGCGCCGCTGGCCTGACGCCGCCCGCGGGCGGGGCCCGGTTTTCACAGGCCGATCACGCCATTGATGCCGCTGCAACGGGTGGCGGCGCGGTTTTGGGCCGGATTTCATTGGCGGAAAAGGATCTGCGCGAGGGGCGGTTGGTGGCCCCATTTGATCTGGCCCTGACGACCGAGGCGCATTACCGGTTCGTCTGTCCGCGCGGCAATGAGACCCGGCCACAAGTGCGCGCGTTTCTGGATTGGGTTCTGGATCAGACAAAGGATTTTAAGCCCTACCGCGAAGGTCGGGTTTTTGTCGCGGCGGCGGATGTTGTCCCCTAAAGGGCACGCCGCCGCAAACTAGTCCGGCTTAACTGTCGAGCCGGGAAATTTCTTCCTTGAGGCGGAGCTTCTGTTTCTTCAGTTCCTGGATGGCGATATCGGTGGTGCCGGGGCTTCGTTGGGCCTCTTCGACCTGTTTTGAGAGGGTCTCATGTTTCTTCTTCAGTTCGTGAAGATGAGCGCCTACGGTCATTCAGTGTCTCCTCTCGTATTTTAAAGACTGCGGCACAAGCGAAGCACAGGACGCGCCGGGAGTCACGTCAAAGCTGAACAAAACTGTCTTGGATTTGCGAAACCCCGCCGATCAGGTCCAGCCGATCGCCGCCCCATCGCGCAGGACCGCGCGGGCGCGGGCGGTGAAATCATCGCCATCGCCGGTATGGGCATGGCCATCATGCAGGATCAGCGGGTCGAGCAGGGCAAAAGGCGTGCCAGCCCCTTTGCGCGCCCGGATCAGCACGCGGGTGGCGGCGCGCCCCGCCCGCGGCGTCAGCGGGCGCAACGCGATGGCCCCGAAATCGGACAACAGCGCTGCCAAAATTTGCGGCGCGCGGCGGGCATCATGGATCATGGTCAGCCAGCCCCGGGGTTTCAACCGGCGCGCGGCGGTGCCGATCCATTGCTCCAGCGGGGTCTCTTCGCGCAGCGCCCCCTCGCGGCCCGCATCGCGTGCCGGGGTGCCGCCGCCCGCCGGAAAATAGGGCGGGTTGGCGATGACATGGTCATAGCTTTGCTGACGCAGGGTGGCGGGCAGATCGGCCAGATCGGCGGTGACCACCTGCATCGTGGAACCTGCATTGCGCCGGGCCAGATCCGCGTAATCGGCCTGCCGTTCTACGCCGGTCATAACCACCCCCGGAACCCGCGCCGCAAGACAAAGCGACGCGACACCCACGCCGCAGCCAAGCTCCAGCACGCTTTGCCCGGCCTGTGAGTCAACGGCAGCCGCCAGCAAGACCGGGTCGGTCGCCGCGCGATAGCCCGAGATCGGCTGCCAGGCCATGACCCGCCCGCCCAGAAAGGCATCGCGCGTCAGATCAGCCTCGGCAAAGCCCACTCAGTCACGCCCCAGGGGGATGTCATTGTCGCGCAGAGTGCGTTCGGCGGCGGTGTAATCATCGCTGCGCACCATCATCCGGCGCGGCAAAATGCCAATCGAGCCTTCCAGCACGCTCATATGGACGTCCATCACGAACACCTCTATATCCTCGCCCGACAGCAGTGCCGTGGCAAAGGCGATAACGGTCGGGTCGGTGCTGCGCATAAGCTCTTTCATAACATGGGCACATAGGCATGATGCGCCTTATTGTCGAGAGAAGGATGACCGCGAAGATGATGCTGGCCGATACCGCCACCAAGCCGCATGACCGGCTGAAGGAATTCCTGACCGACGATATGGCGGCCGTGAACCAGTTGATTCGCACCCGGATGGCCTCGGATCACGCGCCGCGCATTCCCGAGGTTACGGCGCATCTGGTCGAGGCGGGCGGCAAGCGTATTCGCCCGATGATGACCTTGGCGGCGGCGCGGCTTTGCGGCTATGGCGGCGATGATCATCAGAAACTGGCCGCAACGGTCGAGTTCATCCACACCGCGACGCTCTTGCATGACGATGTGGTTGATGAAAGCGGCCAACGCCGGGGGCGGCCCACGGCCAACCTGCTGTGGGACAATAAATCCTCTGTGCTGGTGGGTGATTACCTCTTTGCGCGCGCGTTTCAGTTGATGGTCGAAACCGGGTCGCTGAAGGTGCTGGATATCCTGGCCAATGCGGCGGCGACGATTGCCGAGGGCGAAGTGCTGCAGCTGACGGCGGCGCAGAACCTGGCCACGACCGAAGAGATCTATGCCCAGGTGATCCGCGGTAAGACGGCGGCGCTCTTTGAGGCCGCGACCGAGGTGGGCGGCGTGATTGCCGGCGCGCCGGACGCGCAGGTTGCGGCGCTGGCGCGCTATGGCGATGCGCTGGGCATGAGTTTTCAGATCGTCGATGATCTGCTGGATTACGGCGGCACCTCGGGCGCGATGGGCAAGAACGCGGGCGATGATTTCCGCGAACGCAAGCTGACGCTGCCGGTGATCAAGGCGGTGGCGCGCGCCGATGCGGGCGAGCGCGCATTCTGGGTTCGGGTCATCGAAAAAGGCGATCAGCGCGACGGCGATCTGGAAGAGGCGCTGCGGCTGATGCGCAGCCATGGCACGCTGGAGGAGACCCGGACCGAGGCGCTCCGCCATGCGGCCAATGCTCGGGGCGCGCTGACCTCTCTGCCGGATCATCCCTTGCGCGACATGCTGGCCGATCTGGCCGATTTCGTGGTCGCACGGATCAGCTGAGGATTTTTCCGGCGGCGACCCACCAACGGGGGTGCGCGGCCTGAAGGCGCGCGGCAATGCGCCGGGCGGCGGCCTCCGTTTTGACCAGCCCGAAACAGGTTGCCCCCGATCCGGTCATCCGCGCCAATGCCACGTCTTGGCCCCATAGCGCGTCGAGGCAGCCGCCGATCGCCGGGGTCAGCATGCGCGCGGGCGGTTCCAGATCGTTGCGCTGGCGATCTAACCAGGCGATGAAACTGTCAAAGCCCTGCCAGCTTGGGGGCTCAAGCGGCGGGTTTTGCTTTTGCGTCAGCCCGGCAAAGACCGGCCCGGTCGGTATCGGGACGCCTGGGTTGACCAGCACGGCAAAGAGCGGTGGCAGGACGGGCGGATCCGATAGCAGCTCGCCGATGCCTGCCATGATCTGCGGTTTGGCGGACAGGCAGACCGGGACATCCGCCCCAAGCCCCAAAATCGCGTCGCGGCCCGGCACATCACGGCCCAGAAACCGGATCAGCCCGCGCAACGTGGCCGCCGCATCCGCCGAGCCGCCGCCAATCCCGGCTGCATGTGGCAGGTGTTTTTCCAGTGTGATGCGCGCAGGGGCCGTGTCAAAAAGCGCAGCCGCCTTCAGGATCAGGTTTTCGCCGCCCGTGGGCACCCCCGCGGCCATCGGACCGGTGACCGACAATTCCAAACGCTCTGCAGGCTGAAACTGCACAACATCGCCCACATCCGCAAACACCACCAGCGTGTGCAGCAGGTGATACCCATCCGCCCGCTGGCCGGTCACATGCAGCGCCAGATTGATCTTGGCGGGCGCGGCTTCGGTGATCACTGCGGAATGCTCTCGGCCTCTTCGGCCAGCACGGCGTCCAGGCCCAGTTCCAGCTTGCGCCGGATGCGGTCGGCGTCGGCGGGCTCGGGGTCGAATGAAAGGGCGCGGCTCCACTG